>OJNJ01001817.1_pt1 | contig 11750 bp, 10 predicted proteins | sample 1597491 | NCBI WGS metagenome assembly OJNJ01 (sample SAMEA2452132, study PRJEB22498) | human gut metagenome | biome: human feces; feature: human gut; material: feces | place: Australia | collected 2012 | reverse complement strand
TGTAATGCCACCTATAGCAATCAAAATAATTAAACTCATTATAGAAATTGCTAAATAAAAAGACAATATTTTAACTACTACATACATTATTATTCCTGCAATCCACTTTTTTATTGAAATTGTAAATATATCTTTTATTTTTATCATATTCTTCTTATTAACATATATCAACATAACCAATGCACCTACAATTTCTGCACTAACCGATGCTATAGACGCCCCAATTGATAAATATTTTGGTATCAATATAACATTAAAAATTATATTAACAATAGTACTCAAAACGACTGCTAATGAATATACATTCTGCTGTTTCGTTGGTATTAGAAATTGACATCCAGTAACATTACTCAAGGCTACTGGTATAATCATACAACAATAAATTGGTAATAAAATTTTAATCTTATCAAATCCTATACCATAAAATACTGGAACAAAAACACTTGATATCGCTGTAATTCCAAACATAATAGGAACCCCCATCAGCCAAATCATTTGATACGATTTATTTATATAATTCTGCATTTCATCATATTTTTTATCAAAATATAACTTTGATATTCTTGGAATCATCACTGTTCCCAATGAAGTGACTACTGCTAAAGCCATTCTGACTACTTTATCCGTTTGTTCATAATATCCATTCTCAGCAGCACTCATAGCGAAACTTCCAATCATCGTCTTCTCCAAAATACTACTTATATTATGATACGAATAATTTTTAAAAGATGTCCAAATTTATTATAATTTTACTTTTTTAATTAACGATGGTAAATATGGCCATATAGAAATATTGGCTATAAATGTCATTCCTGATAATATTAGCGTATAACTAATTACATCACCTTTATCTTTTACGAATAAAAATATCAAAACTATATTAAAAATTTTAGCCACTGTATTTCTAAAAACTAATCTTTTAAAATCTTCCATACCCTGAAAAAACCAAGATACATCAAATACCAAAGAAATCAAATATATTGATTGCACAATAGCTACATTCTTATACTTACATAATGGTCCTACCAAATAAGTAACATATAAAAATATACATCCTAATGTTAAACAGCCTCTAAATATTACTATTTCAAAAAACTTACAACTTCTTTTATATAAATCATCTTGAAAATACGCAATTGTCCTTTGCCCATATGTTGTTGTGCCCATTGCAGCAAAAATTAAGAGATATGAAATAATAGAATATGTATAACTATATTTTCCTATACCTTCTGCACCTAAAACTCTTGAAACATATGGTGTTGTAATTAATGGTACAATTATTATTAGCACTTGATAAATTGTATTCAAAATATAATTAGCAACCACACTATTTTTTTTCATTTATACTATCCCTTCTCATTGTTCTCCCAAACGCTATTAACCATCCAACAAATAAACTCCAAATTGCAAAGACTTCATTTCCTATTAATCCTCTTACTACCCACATATTGGCAATAGCACCAAAAGTAATAGCAATTAAAATTACACCTATTTCCTTTTTCTTCAAATCTTTCTTTTTTATTAATATTATACTTTCTTTAAAAATACCAACAAAAATTAAAATAACAGACAATACTCCAATCAATCCACCTTTAGGTAACAAACTATAAAATCCATTATGTGCTATAGGCATCTCATTACCATATAACATATCTGATGTCCAATTAGTTGGTATATACTCCAACTCAATTCCCTTTCCTAGACCATTACCGAATAATTTAATTAAAATATCACTTTTCATCCATTGTCTTTGTGATGCTTTAATTTCATAACCTCGCCAATTATTTAATGCTGCACCAATAGAATCTATATTTTGACTAGAATTAATTTCTTTCATAGAATTTTCAATTTTATCCATAAAAATTGCTATTGTGCTTTGCGGTATAATATGTGACATAATTACAAATCCTATCAAAAATAATACACTCAACACTGTCACAATTTTTAAAGTTTTTCCTTGTTTTTTTAATACTACCATTGACAAAATACATATTATGCAAAAAATAAGTAATGGTTCTAAAATAGCAATACGTCCAAATGAGAAAATAATCTGAAATAACATTAAAGTCATAGCAATTCTATCTACTTTTTTTGAAAAAATACATTCTCCACATATTAAAGTATAAAAAGCCAAAATTGGGAGAATAAAACCAACATCGTACACATGCATAGAAAATGCATTTCTAATAGCATTAAATTCAAAAGAATGAATTAATATAAAACGCACTACTGCTATACAAGCTACTAATATCCCATAAATTTCCAATGTTCTTATTAATCGTTTTTTTTCATACTTATAAGAACATAAATAATACCCTAAAAATATAAATATAATTGATGGCACAATATAAAACAAATCCTTTACTACTCGTATCATAGGAAATCTTATAATTCCAACTACTGTAGCATACGCAACAAATATAATATATAAATTTATTCCAGTAATTTTAGGGATAATAATCTTATTTTTTAACAAGTATAATGATATTAAATATACTGCTGCTAACGCAAAAAATAATTTTTCATTTTCAAAAGCAAGACGCAATATCAAAATTAACATTAATTCATTATATATGTTATAATTTTTTTTAATTTTCATATATTTCTACTGTCTCCTTTAAAATTAATAATCTTATTTTTTGTCTTTCCATTTCTTCTTTGTTTTCTTTTTTAGATCTTACTGTATAAAAATAAATTATATGTAATAAATACATAATCATACCTATTTCAAATTTATATGGAAATTTATATTCTATAAGTCTTTTTTTAATATTCTCATATGCTTTTGCAGGATCAAAATTTGCATTCACAAATAGCTCTGTCTGCAAACAAAAATGATATGCATCTAACAATGGCGGATAAAATTTTTGTGCATACTCAAAATCAAAAACTTTTAATTGATCTAATTCACATATCATATTCCATGGTGTAAAATCACCATGAAACATAGATACTTCTACAACCTTTTTTTCATATAAATTTTCAATAATTTTTATAGCTTTATTTATTATTAACTGATCTTTTTTTTCAAATCTTCCAATATTACTATTTAAATCATCTAACATCTTTCTATAAGCAGAATCTTCAAATTCTGCTCTACTTTTAGATTTTTTATACATATCTATCAAAAAATTAAAATGTACTTCTTCAAACCTAGTATTCACTATATAATTTTTATTTTTCACACTACTTTGACAAAATAAATGATATTGATCAACATTTTCTCTAAAAATCAATTCTGGAACATTATCAATTTTACATTTTTGTAAATATTCTAAAATTTCACATTCTTTATCAAATAATCCACCTACTTCTGTTGATTCTGAAATTTTACAATATGCTAAAATTTTATCTTTGTTATATATTTGAACTATAACTTTTTGGTGTACACTTGGTGTTCCACCAAAAATAGAAAAATGAACATCTGATTCTTTAAAATAATTTTGAATAGTATTATAAATAGGAGAAATTAATGTTATCCTCTTTTGTTGTATTCCCAATAACCGATGGATTATTTTTAAATTCTTAAATATAGGTAACAAGGCCTTTACTAATTTCCCATTCTTAGAAGTTGGTTGATAAATTTCAAAAGCTTTAGCCATATAAAATTTATTTATATACCACTGCTTTTTATCTTTATTTTCTATAAATAAAAACTCATCTGCACTATTATTTCCTTCGCAATTCACAATCTGATTTAAAATATCCATTATTCTTTCTCCAAATAGTTTCTCCACTATGCTATCTTTATTTTTATACAATCTTTTATGCCTGTAATTACTTTATCCAAAAATAATGACCCCAATATTCCGCAAACCAAATAAGTTATAATCCATTTATAATCACATATAGCTCCTGTAGTTGCTATATATTTGTAATCCATATCATATACTTTTACATAAATACATTTAACCAAACAGAAAATCAAAAAATGATACGCTACTATCGGCATTGTTTTTTTCCCTAGATATTTTAAAATTTTCGTACTGACTTTAATTAATTGTGCTAACTTTACTGTACAAATAATACCACAAATTGCTGATATCATTACAATTATTAATTTTTCACTTTGCCATGAATCTGAAACAACTGTACATACCATCCATATCGCTAAACACAATATAACTAAAACAGATTTAATTTTTACTTTATTATAAATACAATATTTATATAAATATCCCAAATAATAAAATAATAATAATCTACTTGCATTACTCAGATTTCTAGGTAAATTTAAATTGGATAAAGTAAAAAAAATCAATAGACATACAATACCTATCATACACATGCTTTTTCTTTCATCTGTTGCTTTTCTAGCAATGTACATCATCATAACATACAATAGTTCGACTTCTATCAAAGGAATCAAATACCACAATGGGCCTGTTAATGATTCGCCCCCCCCCAATGTCAGAATATTAATAGCCTGATGTATATATTGTCTTAATGCATACAAAGTATTTCCGTTTATAGTTCCTATAAAATTAATCTTAAAAAATATATTATGTAAACACAAAAAACATAAACTGTACTTTATAAATGGTAAATATATAGATTTTATACGTTTAATAATAAACAATTTCATATTTTCAATATTTTCTGCATAGAATTGTTTAAATACCATTCCTGACAAAAATGCAAATAAAGGCATATGCATTTGCCATAAAAAATTTTTCAAATAACCATTCGGTGTACAATGATATATCACAACAATAATTATTCCTATCCCTTTAGCAACATCAATCCATTCTATTCTTTCACTATTCGGCACCTTATTATTCTCCTCTGCATTTTATAAAACAAAAAATCTTATCCGACAGTAATAACAATTTTAATTTAATTCCCTTGTAATCACTATAATTTTTCCAGTAATATCTCCTACTTTTTCGGAAATTCTTTAATCTCTTTTTCTTATTTCCTTTTTCATTATCAATATGCATATGGTATGCTGTAATATCTTTATAATAGATTTCTTTATAACCATATTTTTTTACAGTACTTGCAAGAATTGGCTCCTCACAATATAAAAATACTTTCTCGTCTAAATAATTAATTTTAGTTAAAAAATCATTATTAATAAAAAAACAACATCCTGATACTTTATCGCAATACCCTGTTCTATCTTCTGCTAAATAAGATAAATTTTTTCCTATTTTTCGCTTTATTATTTCCAATGGCCATAACAATTCAGATAAATATCCTGGTTCCACCATAGGATTCTGTCTCTGTCCATCAGGCAAAAAAACATTACTTGCTGCAACTGCCACATTTTTCTTATCTGCAATAAAATTCATCATTTTTGATAAATATTTTTTATCTCTAATTTCAACATCTGGATTAATGACCCATGACCATTTTGCATTGATTTTTTTTGCATAACGTAATCCTATATTATTTCCCGCTGAAAAACCGCCATTATTTTTACTACGTATCAAATGTAGCTTTTCTTTATCTTTCATATTTGATATATATTTACTTAACTTTTCATAATCAGTTACTTCTGATTGATTAGCTACTACTACTATTTCAAACTGACAATAATCTTGTTGTAATAAATATTCTATACATTTTTTTGTATCATTAGCAGAATTATAATTTAAAATTACTGCCGCTACTTTCATAAAAATTTTCCTTTCTATTTTATTTCTTCAAAAATTTTTTCCATGAATTGACCTTTTATATTCCAATTAAAAACACGCTCAATTCTTTCTTTTGCATTAACACCATATTCCATTCTTTTTTGAGGATTATCTATCATTTCTTTTAAGGCATTATAAAAAGCATCTATATCTTCACTCATCTTACTAGGTGTAATGCGAATTGCACTTTTATCATCCGTTATTTCACCTGAACCTGTCCAATTAAAACAAATTACAGGTAATCCTGAACTCATTGCTTCCATTAACGCCCATGATCCACCTTCTCTTAAACTTGGAAATAAATAAATATCTGAATTTTTCAAATACTTCAAAACCTTATTTCTATCTAATTGACCAATAAAGTTTACATTCTTTTCAATATCTAAATTTTTTACTAATTTTTTTAATCTATTTTTTTCTGGTCCATCTCCTATAATTGTATACTCTATTTCATACCCGTCATCAATTATTTTTTTTATCACTTTTAGTCCCATAATTATATTCTTAAATGGGACTAATCTTCCTGTAGAAATAATTTTAATAACATTTTCATTATTTCTTTTTGTTATTTCTATTTTTTCAAATTCAGACTGATCCATTGCTGTTTCAAGAATAACTCTTGCTTTATTTTGATATTTTTTAGGCAATGCTTCAATATTATTTTTTGTTCGACATAATATAACTTCTGCTTTTTTTGATGGTATAAACACTAAAGGATTTAAAAATGATGTTCCCATAAGAAAATATCTTGCTGTTTGTACAATTCTTTGTTTTGTTGGCAATTCTTTTAGATAGGATTTTGGTACACCATCTCCCCCTCCAATTGGCCCCCAAATAAATTTAGTCTTAAAAAATGGTAAAAAAGTTGGCATCCATAAACTTCCAAAGGTCAAATGCATCGTATAATCTGGATTATATTTTTTAATTATTTTTCGCACCAATGGAATAATCCCAATTTGCCAAAAACAATAATACAAATATAACCCTTTATCTTTCTTTTTTACCTTTTTTAACAAATCACATGTATCATAATAAAAAAATGTCACATTATTTTCTATTTTCTTAGGTAGATATGTTTCTATTTTTTTTTGATCATTCGCTCTTGCTATAACATATAACTTATTTTCTTGAGCCATTTGTAATATCCAATTCCATCCAACCCCTGCTTCTGATCCTCTGAAAGGCTCACAACCATATGCACTAACTAAAATTTTTTTCATCCGTTTCTCACATCCTTAGGAACTTTTAGTGTATATTTATCCATAATCACTTTCATTGCTTCATCTACAATTTCATCTGGTGTTAAATTAGCATTTAACATAAAACAATTTGAACTAACATCTTTTAATTTTTTAAATTCTTTTAATTGTCTTGTGATTTCATACAATGTTAATTCCTGTTTTCGATTATATACAACTTCTGCATCAGCCATTAAAACAAAAACTATTTGTGGTTGATGTACAGTTTTAACAAACAATTTTCTTATTGGCAATGGAAGATTTATTCTTGATCTATACGGATCTACAATAAAATCATATATATATCTGTCAAATATAGAAAATTTATCAAATTGTACATCTTTTCTTATACAAATAATTCCCCCTATTATATAATCCATCCAATAATAAGCCATTCTAATAAATGAACTTATCTTATTTGCTGGCTTATTTCTATGTGGATTAGTAAAATCTGTATCTTGTTTCATCACTCCTGCTTTTTCACCAACTGCTCCCAAATTAGGAAGTATTGTAGGTCTAAAATGATATACATGCATCTTTTCTATATCACACACAAACATCTCTGCTAATCTTACACATAATTCATCAATAAAAGTTGTCTTTCCTGTTCCATCTGGTGCTTCTACTGCTATAAATTTTTTGTATTTTTTCGGACATATAACTATTCTATAAAATTTTTCTATTCCAAATAATATTATATTTTTTACTGTATGAATTGGTTTCTTTTTAAATGCTTTAATTTTTGTAGACTTTGAAATCATTCGTGCATTATCTACAATTGCATCATAATCTTCTTTTTTTAATAATCCAATTAACAGTTCTGCATTTCTTTTGTCCAGAACTTTTTTAAGAATTTTATTTATTTTTTCTGCATTTTTGTTATAAGATTGTTCAATTTTTATTCTATACTTTTCTTTTAACTGTTTTGCATTAATTACTTTATACAATAATAACATTGCTGCATCGTATTCTTCATTTAATACCTTGAAATTCTTGTATATAATGGTATTTTTGTATAATGTATTGAAACTAAAAATTTCAAATCCTTTATTTACATATCCCTCTATTAAATCAATATGTATAAAAAAGTTTTTAGTCATATCTATACCAAACCAACATCTTACTTTTTCATATTTTACAACATAATAATTAGAAATATCATACTTTTTAAACACATCTAAAAGTAATTTTGATGCCTTTTTATAAGATCCCGGCTTAATTATAATATCAACATCCTTGGATTCATTCTTTTCTGGTAAGTCTTCATAATTCCTTAATATAAAATATTTAATTTTTTCTTTATTTAATGCATCTATATATTCAGCAAACACTATTGCATGCAATTCTTCCCATAAAAATTCTGGTTTTCTCACCTTATTCTTTCCCTCCTTACTAATTATTAACGAAGTTTCTTTCTTATTTTATTTTCCAGTTTCCTTGTAGTCTCTTTTCCAATAATATTTTCCAATGTTTTCCTCGATGTTTTTAAAACTGGTCTACAGATATTTCTCCAAATTTTACTTTTTCCCCTCTTTTTTTCTCTTTCTGTCAACCAACTACCAGCAAAATGATGTATTGTGACAGTTTTATTTGATACATCAAATGTTCCATCATCCATCTTTTTAGGGCAAAAAACATCCCTTGGATATATATGTATTAATTCAAGATTTTGTTCAGAATTTTTACGACTAAAGCCCTGTTTATCCAGTAATTTAGATATAATTTGTACATTTGTAGTTGTGTCAATATTACCACTTTCATCAATAAAATGATGTTTATGATAATAATTCAACATTTTTTCAAATAATTTACTTCCCTTTTCTGCACCTATAATTCCCGTGCCAATCATTGTCCTATTTTCAAAACCTATAAAAGCTGCATTTTCTAAAAATGAATCAATTGCACCTACAACCTCAACATCTGTGTCAAAATAAATTCCACCATAATTATACAATGCATACATGCGTACATAATCACTTACAAATGCGTATTTCCCTTTTTTATATGCTTCTTTAACATATGATACTGAATTTACATCAAATGTATCTTCATTCCAAAACATAAATTTATATTCTGATTCCATCTTTTTCCATGATTCCATACATTTTTTCTCTAATTCTGGAAAATCATTAGGTCCAAACCAACAATAATGAATAATTTTGGGTATCATAAATTCCTCCATTTAATCTTTATAATTAGAATAATTTTCTTTAACAAAATCTTTCCATTCTTTAACTTTATAATCAGCCATATTTTCTCTCATTGCATAGAAATCATAATCTTGTAATGCTTCTTTTAACTCATTACTATCATTAGCATCAACTATGATTCCATTTTCACCTACAATATCTTTTGCTCCAACTCGATTACTAATTATAACTGGTACACCATAACTCATTGCTTCTAAAACTGTAAATCCAAATGTTTCGTACCATACACTTGGAGCAACCAAAACATCTGTTTGTTCGAAAATATCTGCCAATTGTTCTTGTGTAAATCCTTCTTCTTTTAATCGAATATACTCTCTATTTTCAGGAATAGGCGAATACATATTTAATATAAAATTTCGATTTCCTTCTTTCCAAAGATTATCTAATGCATCTATTAATACCAAATAACCTTTAAACGCTTTTGCTGGTGCTAACATAGTAATTTGTAATTTGTTATTTCGTTTTCTCTTTGGTTTATTATTATTTCTGATATTTTTGTGTGAAATTGACATAACAATTGATTTTTTAGGAGTTATATACTTTTTATAAACTTGTTCAGCTACTGTAGAATTAAAATGAATTAAATCAATGTTTTCTAATATGGTTTTATAATATCTTCTTAATTTTCTATATTCAAAAACATGTTTATCATTCTTAATCTCTTTTTTTTCGTAATTTTCTACATCTGAAAAATAGTTTTTTCTATGTTTTTTTCTGAGATTTTGAATAATTTTAGTATATTTCAAACCTCTATATACAGGTGACTGTAATATTTTTATTTTATTTAATGAAAGTGCATTTTTATTACACTCAACACAATCCTTACAATCTTCACTATCACATACATCTCCATTTTTATATAACGTAACTTTCGGACATATCCCAAAATAATCATGTGTTGTAAAAACTGTTTTTATCTTTAAACTTTTACATGCATCTATCCATTCTTTATTTAAGCCCATTAAAGTGTGTATATGTAAAACATCTGGTTTCCATTGCTCTAAAAACGAAATACAAACTTCTTGCTTGCCACTCTTTATAAATTCATTTACATCTTTTATGCCCTCATCCAATGGTACTGGTAATGGATTAATAATTTCTAAGCTTTGGACTTTTTGATATAGTCCTCTTTTTTTTACTTTAAATTTTTTAATTGGATTAATTTCTCCTGGCCATAATAAACCAACTTGATCCCCATTCTTTGCTTGTTCAACTGCCAAGTCTACTGAATATCTTGTTAATCCTCCCGAACGATACGGCGGAAACCCTAATCCATAATGTAAAATTCTCATTTCTTATTTAACCCTCACATAGTTATTTTACTATAATTACACTTTTTTACTATAATTATACTTTTGATTATTGCTTTAAAAACATCTCTTCATACTCCCCACATATCTTCTTCCAAGTATATGCCTCAAAAACCCTCTTCTTAGCCTTCTCACCAAGCTCCTTAATCTGATCTTCACTCATCTCATCCGCCTGATCAATCAGCTTAGCCAATGCCCCATTCTTACGACTCCAATACAAAGCCGCATTCTGAGCCACTTCCTGATTAAATCCAACATCAACTAATAAGTTCAGATCTGTACTACCAAGAGCCTCAATCAAAGATGGGTTAGTTCCGCCTACTGTGTGTCCATGGAAGTATGCATACGCATTCTCCCTAATCTTCTTTAATAGTTCCTGATCATAAACTGTACCAACAAATTTGATACGTTTATCATTTTTAAAATGCAGCTTATCTTCTAACTGCTTTAAAAATTTATCATTTACATTCGTAATAATCGCAAAATCTCTCTTAGAATTAGATTTCATAAATTCACGAATCATAATCTCAAAAGAATTCTCCGGTACAAAACGTCCAACTACCAGATAATAATCTTTCTTCTTTAAACCTTTTTCTTCATACCAGTTTACTAATTTCGGATCATTATCTCCTAGCTTGCTAGGTGTTAAATCTGCACCATATGCAATAAATGTAGTTTTCGGATTTCTTCCTTTGATTCCTTTTCCGTCATAACATTTATGAATATATTTTTCAATATTAATAGAGTCACAGATATCTAAATCACTGTATTTTACCATCATCTGTTCAGATATCTTCCAATACTTACGAATTGGTGCTGACCATTTTGCTCTCATCCATTCATGTCCATCTGGATTTAAGTAAACCTTTCCACCCAGTTTATGAATCTTCTTATAGAAATGTTTCATAAATGGTCCGATTCTACATGCCATAATATAAACAATCGGATGTTTGATATGTTTCTTTTCTATATAATCACAACATTGTTTCAATGCAACAACATCATAATAAATTGCCTGCGCTGGCCCAATATTTGGAATATGAATCTTAAAGCATCTGGCATTGTGATAAATAAATTCCATATCAGAAATTCTTTTTACACCATCCACTTTTGTTTCATCCATGCATCCATCACCATTTGCTTTACAAGCAACATGATATTTAATCTTTTTATTATTCTGATGATATTCTGTCAGCTTATCGACAAAAGTCTCATATCCTCCATAGGCTCCGAGACTTTTAGCTCCAACTAGAAATACATGCTGTACATCAGTTTTTTTCTGTCTATCATTAACCTTACTACTCACTATATTCTTCCCTTCAATCTTTCTTTATCCATCAACCTCTTCACACC
>OJNJ01001813.1_pt1 | contig 11762 bp, 8 predicted proteins | sample 1597491 | NCBI WGS metagenome assembly OJNJ01 (sample SAMEA2452132, study PRJEB22498) | human gut metagenome | biome: human feces; feature: human gut; material: feces | place: Australia | collected 2012 | reverse complement strand
CTAATCCCTCTCTATCTTGTTCAACATCACTTGGTGTATGTCCATGCACTTCATTCCAATAGTTTGATGTGACAATAGGCATTTCAGAAATACTTAAATGTTTATTTAAAACATCCATACTTGTGACACTTCCTGCTCTTCTTGATGAAGAAATTACTGCTGCTGGTTTATGAACAAATGCAGATTTAGCACTATAAAAAACACGATCCATAAAGCTTTGAATTTTACCTGTTGGATGTGCATAATAAACAGGTGTTCCAAAGATAAAGCCATCAGCATCTTTTGCCATTGAGGCAAATTCATTGACACAATCATCAAAAACACATTTACCTGTTTTAGCGCATGATCCACAAGCAATACAATCTTGTAAAGGAACATTTGGAATATGATAAATAAGCGTTTCTATTCCTTCTTCTTTTAATGCTTTTTCTACTTCTTCTAAAGCACGATTTGTACATCCTTTAGGATGTGGTCCTCCATTAACTAATAATACTTTCATTTCCTTTTTCCTCCTGTTTTTATTGTAAAACACTCTTTATAATATGACAAATAGTTATTTGTTATAACTTGATATAAGAAAAAGAAATCGCTAGGATTTCTCAAATCTTAAAATATTTTCAATGTGAAAGGTATGTGGGAACATATCTACGGGTTGACAATTCGTAATTGTATAACCATGTTCATTCAAATACTTAGCATCTCTTGCTTGAGTGGCAACATCACATGAAATATAAATAATTTCTTTAGGATTTGCCTGTAATAAATGTTCTAAGAATTCTTCTGAACATCCTTTACGTGGGGGATCAACAAAAACAACATCTAAATGAGTATTATTTTTAACAAGTTCGACCATGTATTTTCCAGCATCATCACAAACAAAATCAGCGTTATCTATTTTATTAAGTAGAGCATTATTTTTAGCATCTTCAATAGCTTGTGGAACAACTTCGACTCCGTAGACTTTCTTTACATGCTTTGCAAGTGAAAGGGTAATGGTTCCAATTCCACAATACGCATCTAAAACAGTTGATTCTTTTGTAAGATGTGCTAAATCAATCGCAGTTTGATAAAGTTTTTCTACTTGAATAGGATTGATTTGATAGAATGATTTTAAGGAAATTTTATATTGATTGTCTAATAATGTATCATAAATATAACCTTTTCCATAAAGTATCTTTTCTTCATCACCTAAAATAACATTATCATGTCTTTCATTGATATTTTGAATAATGGTTTTAATATGTGGAAATTCTTTAACAAGTGTTTCAACAATTTGATCAATATGTTTAATTGTCTTTTGATAAGTAATAAAACATAGCATAAATTCTTCACTGTGATAGCCTTTTTTAGTAAGAACATGTTTAATATTACCTTTATGTGTTGTTTTATCATAAGGTTTAATATCATATTTTACAAAGAGTTCTTTCACTCTTTGAATCACTGCATTTGATTCTTTATTTTGAATAAGACATTCATCACAAGCAATAATATCGTTTGTTCTTTGTTTATAAAAACCTGTTACTAATTGACCATTTTTATCATAACCTAATGGCATTTGAACTTTATTTCGATAATACCAAGGATCTTCTTGCATCAAACAAGGTTGTACATCCACTTCTAAATGTCCAATTCTTTCCATGCAATCCTTTACTCTTTTTGTTTTAAATTCTTGTTGTCCCTTACTTGATAAATGCATTAAATGACATCCACCGCATCCTTGATAAATATGACATTTAGGATTCACTCTTTCAGGTGAAGGTTTTTGTAATTCAATTAAACGTCCTACCCCATAATTTTTTAACATTTTAATACATTTAATTTGTCCAACTTCCCCTGTAATCATGCCATTTACAAAATAAGTAAATCCTTCATATTTAACGATTCCTTTTCCATCATGAGATTGATCAACACATTCTCCTATAAAATAATCATTTTTCTTCATTTTTTCCTCCAAAAAAACGAGCTGAGCTCGTTTATTGATTATTATTTGCGGCAGCTTTATTTGCTGCATCGACTTCTGCTTGTCTTTGAATTGCTTTATCTGCTGATGCTTGATCTTTAACATTTTGACCTGTATAAGTAATTGCATCAACACCTGCATGTTTTGTTCCAAATAATGGGAAATCACTTTCACCATTAGATTTTACAATAATTTCTAAATCATATTGTAAACGTCCATTTGCTTTATTTAAAAGTTGTGACCATGCAGCACCATCTTCTTTACTTTGTCCCATTGCATCATCAAAAGTATGTAAAGAATTTTCAACTAAAGATTTAGCAGTATCAACTTGAATATTATCTGATAATTGATAAGTAAGCTTAATTGTACGACAACCAACTTTAATTGCAACATCTTGAATATTTTCATCTTGTTCTATTTGTGATTCAACTTGAGTAATTGCATTTTTATCAACAGATAATAATTTCACACATCTTTCTCCATAAACAGGTCCATTATTATTTCCTGAAAAAACAAAAATATAAAGGAAAAAAGCAACTACTGCAACAACAAATAAAGTTAAAACAACATGCCATATTTTAAGCTTTCTCTTTTTCTTTTTTGGTTTAGCCACCTTTTTCTCCTTTACTTCATCATCAAATGTAAATTTCCCTGTATGATTTGCATGAATATCATTATTTGGTTTTAATTCGTCTTTATCAAATTCGATTGTATCATCAAAAGAAAATCTTTCTCTTGCCATTCTTTCACCTTCTCTTCTATCATTGTATCAAATGTCTATCATTAATACAACAATGTACTTTGTGCATCCTTTCCAGCATTTTTAATCACAACAGCTTTCAATCCATCTTGATCATTAATCACTGCATAACTATCAAATCCAGAAAAATGATTATCCATTTGGTCTGCAACTGTTTCTACTACATAAATAAGTTCTGTATAACTTTTTACACTCGCAGTAATTTGAATTTTTAAACTTTGAATTGAACCATCTTTATATTTCCCATAACCTACAACACCAACAGCTTCAGTTGAAGCATTTTTTACATTGTTTTTAAAAACCGAAAATTGTGAATATAGAGCTTCATCTGCTTTATTTGCTTCATCACTTGTAAAAATATAAGTAGCATAATCTAAAGCTTTAATATTTCCAACTTTTCCATTTTGACAATAACTACTATAAATAAAGCGTCCATTATAACTATTTTCTTCACTGTCATTTTGACGATAAACAGCAATCAATGTAGGAATATCTTTCACAGATTTTTTTGTTTGTAAGTACTTATATAATCTAGAAATCGTTTCTTTTGCGTAACTGTCTATACTTCCTTCAGATAAAGTTGCATTCGTTCCACCTTTTGGATCTAGAATAATCGCTATAGACATTCCTTTTAAAGTATACTTATCTCCACTTTTTTCATAATAATCTTGTTCACTAATATTTTCTACCATCTTATTAATTTCTTGACCATCAACTAATTCTCCATTGAGTGGTTGTAAAGAATATTTTTCTTTCTTTAAAAGTTGATTTTTATCATTTTGAACAAGTTGTAGACCCTCAGACATATAATAATCTGAAGTAGAGAAATAATCTGTCGATAAAGCTTGTAATTCTCTTCCTATTGTTTGAAAATCTTCAGAGGAAGAAAAATCTTGATAAAAAGTTTCTCTTACAAGATTCGTTCCTAAATTAACAATAGGATAAAATGAATCATCTAAAGAATCAGTAGATGATGTATCTTGGCTACTTTTTGTTTCTTTTTTACTTGTTTTTGACGTACATCCTGTACAAAGAAGTAAACATAATATAACTGTAAATAGTTTTTTCATGAGCACCCTCCTTTTTTGGCACATTATAGCATAAAATTATGATTTTATCATTTCCATAAACATTTCTTCCGTTAAAACTGGAATATTTAAAGATTGTGCTTTTGTAAGCTTACTACCTGCATTTTCCCCTGCTAATAAATAGGTTGTCTTTTTAGAAACGGATCCAGAAACTTTACCACCATTATTTTCTATTAAAGTAGCTGCTTCTTTTCTAGATAATGTAGGAAGTGTTCCTGTAACAACAAAAGTCATATTTTCTAATATAGATGAACTTTGAGTATCTTCAATTTCCATCTTTAATCCATAGTGCTCTAATTTATGAATGATTTCTTTATTCTTTTCATCTTTAAAATAATCAATTAAAATTTGTGCACTGGTATCACCAATATCATTGACTTCAACAAGTTGTTCATAAGAAGCATTCATCAATTGATCCATTGTTTTAAATTTCTTCATTAAAGATTTTGCAGCCGATTTACCAATATTTGAAATACCTAAAGCAGTTAAAACCTTCGTTGCATCATTTTCTTTACTCTTTTCAATGGCATTTAATAAATTATCTGTACTTTTAACAAGACCAATTACCTTTTTATCTAAAAGTTCTTGTCTTTTATCTTTTAAAATATAAATATCACTGACATCATGAATATACCCTTGATCTATTAAAGTTTCAACATACGATAAACCAAAACCTTTAATATCCATGGCATCTCTTCCTACAAAATTAACAACATTTCTAACTAGTTTACTTGGACATGTAGGATTAGAACATTTAATATCAACTGTCCCCTCTTCTTGATACGTTGGTGCCCCACATACAGGACACGTATTTCCTATTTGATAAGGAACACTTCCTGCAGGTCTTTTATCTTTATTGACACCTTTAACTTTAGGAATGATTTCTCCTGATTTATAAACAATGATCGTATCGCCAAGACGTACATCTAAACTATCAATAAAATCTTGATTATGAAGCGTTGCTCTTGAAACCGTTGTTCCACATAAACGGACTGGTTCAAAGATAGCTGTTGGTGTAATTCTACCTGTTCTTCCAACTGAAAGTTCTATATCTAAAAGCTTTGTTTCTTTTTCTTCTGGTGGATATTTATAAGCCACGGCCCAACGAGGCACTTTGGCTGTTTGCCCTAATTGTTGTCTTTGTGCATAGCTATCAATTTTAACAACTGCTCCATCAATATCATAGCCTAATTGATCTCTGCTTTCACCAATCATTTCAATTGCTTTCCATACTTCTTCAAAATTGTGACATACTTGATAATTATCAATTACCTTCATGCCTTGAATTTTTAAATATTCATAGCCTTGACTATGACTTGTAATTTCTTTTCCTCGAATATCTTGAATATTAAAAATAAACATAGAAAGATTTCTTTGTTTTGTAATACGACTATCTAATTGACGTAATGTTCCTGCCGCACAGTTTCTAGGATTTGCGAAAGTTTTTTTATTATTAAGCTCTTGAATTTCATTTACTTTATCAAAGGCCTCATTTGTCATATAAACTTCACCACGTACTTCAAGATATTCAATAGGTTCCTTTAATTTATTTTTAACATCTTTGATTACTTTAGCATTAACGGTTACATCTTCTCCTTGAATGATTCCATCTCCACGAGTAATAGCCGTTGTTAAAAGACCATTTTCATATCTTAAAGCCATTGAAAGACCATCAATTTTATATTCAACAACAAACACAGGATCAACTAATGTTTCTTGCATTGATTTTACGAAGTCTTGGACTTCTTCTTTAGAAAAAACATCTTGTAAAGAAAGCATAGGAACACGGTGTCTTACTAAAACTCCTGCTTCTCTTTTAGCACTTCCTCCAACATGTTGTGTTGGTGAATTTGGTGTGACAAATTCAGGATGATCCTTTTCTATTTTTTTAAGTTCTTTCATCATCATATCATATTCATAATCACTTATTTTTGGATCGTCTTGGTTATAATAAAGATCATTATGATATTCAATTGTTTTTACTAATTCTTCATATCTTTTTAAATCATCCATATTCTTACTCCTTTTTAAAATCTTTTTTATTATAACAAAATAATACTAAAAAGAGAATTCAAAGAATTCTCTAATTTGTAAGTTTTTTTAATGCTTTATGATTGGCCATTAAAGACTTAAGTCCTGCTGGAAGTTCAAAAGCAATATCTAAAATATTCTTATTGACCTTAACAACAACACCCTTACCAAAAATATCATGATTTACAAGATCTCCAACTTTCCAATCATCAACCTTATTATCCCCAATCAATTCTGCTTTAGACACTGTTTGCTTAGGTACATAATCTGTTGTTTTAAAACGAGGCTTACTTCCGCTATGAATAATTCCTTCATTTCCTACTTCATCAATGAAACGACTAGAAATTTTAGGTGAATCTGTTACAAAACTAAATCCTTCACTATCTGTTAAGAAAAGCTGTTTTCTCGCTCTTGTAAAGGCTACATATGCGAGTCTTCTTTCTTCTTCAAGACCATCATCTCCATCTTCAGCTAAACTTCTAAAGCTTGGGAAAATACCTTCAGATAAGCCTAAAACAAAGACATAATCAAATTCTAGACCTTTAGCCATATGAATAGACATTAAAGAAACATATTGACCTTGATCAATTGCATCATTATCTGTATATAAAGAAATATCTTGTAAATAATTTTCTAATGTTGGTGCATCTTCATGAGAAACTTGAAAATCATAAATTGAACGTTGTAATTCATGAATATTATCAATACGATTATCTTCTAAATCATTTTTGAGCATTTCAATATAACCAACATCAATCATTAAATTTTCAAACATTTCATGTAATGGTAAAGTTGAACGTCTTGCTTTTTCAATTGCTTCAACTAAAATTCGCACTTCTTTTTTTGATTTATTAGAAAGTCTAATTTCATCACTATGAAGCGTTAAAGCATCATAAAGTGAAATTTGATGATTAAGTGCTACTAATTGAATATTTTCTAATGTTTTTTTACCAATACCTCTAGCTGGTGTATTAATAATTCTTTCAAACGCTAAATCTTCTTGATTACAAACAAGTCTTAAATAGCTTAAGGCATCTTTAACTTCTTTACGATTAAAGAATTTTAATCCCCCAAAAATACGATAATCAATTCCTTTACGAATCAATACTTGTTCAATCGTACGTGATAAATAGTTTGCACGATATAAAATTGCAATATCACGATAATTAACCCCATCTTGATTATTTACAATATCTTCGATTTTATTAGCAATCCAATTAGCTTCCTCTTCTTCACTTTTAGCAACATGATGAATCACATCTTCTCCACCTGTTTGCTTTGTAAAAAGATTCTTTTCTAAACGTTGACTATTTTTACGAATTAAATTATTTGATACTTTTAATATATTTCCAGTTGAACGATAGTTTTGATCAAGAATAATTGTTTTATTAGGTTTGAAATCTTTATCAAAATCTAAAATAAAATGAACATCTGCTCCTCTAAAGCTATAAATTGTTTGATCAGGATCTCCAACGACACAAACAATGGCATATTTTGATAATAATTGAACTAAATGATATTCAATTTCACCTACATCTTGGAATTCATCTACATGAATATATTGGAATTTTCTTTGCCATTTTTCTAATATATCTGGATAATTATCCAAAATATAAACTGCTTTTAATAATAAATCATCAAAATCTAATAAGAAATGATCTTCTTTATAGTTTTCATAGGCTTCATAGACTTTTGCTTTTTTGAGTTCTCCTGAAAATTGTCCAGCTAATTCAATAGCTCTTTGTGGAGAAACTCTCGCTGTTTTATATGAAGAAATTGTATTGATCATGCTTTTAATAGAAATAACTTTTGCATCTATTTCTAATTGTGTATAAAGCTTTTTAATAAGTGCTTTTTGATCTTCTTCATCCATAATTGTAAAATTACTTGGATAATTTAAAACATTAATATGTTGTCTTAAAAATCTCACACATAAAGAATGAATCGTACAAATAAGTGTTCCACTTCCATGAATACCTACAACTTCATTCACTCTTTCTTTCATCTCGTTAGCAGCTTTATTGGTAAAAGTAATTGCCAAAATAGAACGAGGATCAATTCCTACATCCTGTATTAAATGTGCAATACGATAAGTCACGACTCTTGTTTTTCCAGAACCTGCCCCCGCAATAATTCTTAAGTGACTATCTAAATACGTTGCTGCTTCTTTTTGATTTTTATTTAACAATGTATCTAAATCCATTTATTTCACCCCTATTTATCTTATTATATTACATGGATAATGATAGAAAAAGAGAAATCTTTCATTTCTCTTTTTAATATTGATGTGATAAGCCAACGATATCATTAATATCTTCAACACCAAGTTTTTCAAGTTCTTTTGGTAAATCTTGAATAATTTTATAACAAGCATATGGATCAACAAGGTTTTGACAACCAATCGCCACAGCGCTTGCGCCTGCAACCATCATTTCAATAACATCATGGGCACTTGAAATACCACCCATACCAATTACTGGAATCTTAACAGCTTTACTTACTTGATGAACCATACGTAAAGCTACTGGGAAAATAGCTGGTCCTGAATAACCACCTGTTCCATTAGCGATAATCGGTTTTCCAGTTTTGATATTAAAACGCATACCTACTAAAGTATTGATCATTGTAATTCCATCAGCTCCAGCTTCTTCTACAGCCTTTGCCATTTCAACGATATCTGTTACATTAGGAGAAAGTTTAACATAAACCGGTTTTTGAGAAACGGCTTTTACTTTACGTGTAACATCCGCAGCCATTTGTGGATTTGTCCCAAATTGAATACCTCCACTATGAACATTTGGACAAGAAATATTAAGTTCTAACGCTCCTACCATATCATGTGTTGAAATACGTTTTGCGGTTTCAACATAGTCATCAATACAGCTTCCACCAATATTAGCGATGACTTTATCATTATAACATTTACGAAGTTCTTCTAGCTCATGAGACATGACCGCATCAACACCGGGATTTTGGAGTCCAATTGCATTAAGCATTCCACTTGGCCCTTCCGCAATACGTGGTAAAGGATTTCCATAACGCGGTTCAAGCGTTGTTCCTTTGATCATGATACTTCCTAAAACATTAATATCATAAAATCTTGTAAATTCATATCCAAATCCAAAAGTTCCTGATGCTGGAATAACTGGATTTTTCATTTCTAAACCTGGAAGTTTAACTTTTAAATTAACCATTTACAATAACCTCCTCACTTAATAAAATTGGTCCTTCTACACAAATACGTTTATAAGGTTTTGTTTTCACTTTACATGAACATCCCATACAAGCTCCAAAACCACATCCCATTCTTGCTTCAAAAGAAAGTTGTCCGTTTTCTGGATAATTTAAAGCAAGCGCATCTAACATTGGTTCAGGTCCACATGTATAATAATGATCAAATGTTAAATTAGCTTTTTTAATAACATCAATAACTGTTCCTTTAACACCTAAAGAACCATCCATTGTCGCAATTAATACATCTCCAAATTCTTGGAATTTATCAATATAGAAAACATCTTTTTTAGAAGAAAATCCTAAAACAGTTGTGACTTCTACACCTTTTTCTTTTAATTTTTTACCTAAGTTATAAAGAGGTGGTGTTCCAAGTCCTCCACCAATAAGTAAAGCTTTTCCTTCTTGAACAGTAAAACCATTTCCTAAACCAATTAAACAATCCAATTGATCTCCAATTTGTTTATTCTTTAAAATTTCTGTTCCTTGACCAACAACTTTAAAAACAATCACAATTGTATTTTCATCATAATCAGAAATAGACATTGGTCTTCTAAGATAAGGTTGTAAACTTTCATTAATCTTAATATTAATGAATTGACCTGGTTGGCTAATATATTTAGCCCCTTCTCCTTTTAAAGTCATTTCATAAACATCATCTGCAATGTTTTCAATTTTTGTAATTTCCATTAACCCTTGATAGTTCATAAATTCCTCCTATAATTTTTCTATTTTTCCATCTAAAATATTAACATCTACTCCATATACATTAAATATGTTTTCTGGATTTAAAACTTCATGAGCCGCTCCCTGAGAAATAACAGAGCCTTTTTCCAACAATATAATATAATCTGAATATCTTAATGCCATAGTTAAATCATGAACAACCATAATTACTAATTTATGATGTTGATGTACCAATTCTTTCGCTATGTTCATAATCTCAAGCTGATTTTTAATATCCAAAAAACTAGTTGGTTCATCAAATAAATATATATCAGGATCTTGCGCCAATGCTCTGGCAATTAATACTTTTTGTTTTTGGCCACCGGATAGTGATTCATATTCTTTATGTGCTAAATGGGTAATTTCTAACTTTTTTAAAATCTCTAAAACCAATGTAACATCATAATCTGTAATCTTCCATTTAATATAAGGCCTTCTCCCCATCAATACTGCATCCAACACCGTTCCACCCATAAAATTTTTTGTCATCTGGGGGACATATCCTATTTTTTTGGCTAACTCCATTGTGCGCATGGTATGAATATTGATATCATCTAAAAGTATTTGACCTGACTGAGGAGATAATATCTGATTAATACATTTTATAATTGTTGTTTTTCCTGAACCAGTTTTGCCAACCAAAGCTATACTCTGTCCAGGTTCAATTGTAAAACTTACATCTTTTAAAATCCAATTCTCTCCCTCATAAGCAAACCACACATTTTTAAATTCAATTTTTCCTTTTATTTCTTTTAATTTGATTCCATCTTCAAAATCTTCTAGATATTCTTTATGTTCTAAAATGTCATATATTTTATTAACTGAAACTAATGCTTCTTGTATCGTTTCAAAATTTTCTACAATACGATTAATCGGTTCAAATATTTGCTTTATATAAGTAATAAATATATAAATAACACCTACTTCTAAACTAATTCCAAATAAATGATTTATAGTAGCCCATATAATAATTGATACTCCTAAATTTTCAAATATCAACATAAACGCAACTAAAAAGCCCTCTGTAAATGCTGTTGGAACTCTTGATTTCCAAAACTTATTGCATAGCTTTTCACATTCCTTTTCCTTCTCTTTTTGTCTATTAAATATTTTTATTAATTTTACACCATAAATTGATTCTGCTAAAAATATATTTAACTTTGTTTTTACTTTTTTAGAATATTCTTGTACTTGATTACTAATTTTAGTAATAAAAATTGATGTAAAAATAACAAATGGAACAAGTAAAAAACATAAGCATGCTAGTCTATAATCAAGTACTAGCATCATTGTTGCAAATACAATAATCAATACTATATCTTTTACAAATGTTGTAATAACATCTTTAAAAAGAGTTGTAATATCTTCTACATCACTTGTAATTCTAACAAACAACGTTCCAGATGGCGTCTTATCATGAAAAGGAATATTAGTATATTGAATATATTTGTATAATTTATTTCTGATTGAGTAAATAACGTTTTCTCCCATCATGCTTGTTGAAGTAGTTACTATAAAATCTAAAATATTTCCTATTAATACAATAGCAATATAAATAAATCCTATAATTCCTATTGATATAATTCCTTTTTGCCATAATCCACTACTCAAATAGTCATCCATAACAATCTTAATCAAATATGGTTTTATTACTTCTCCAATATTAATAATAATTGATAAAATTGATATGATAATTATTGCCTTTGTTTGTGGTTTTAACATTTTATAAACTCTTTGTAATGTTTTATTTTTCATTTGTTTCTCCTTCACTATAATATTATACCAAAAAAATAGGTTCTGCTTTTGTTGATTGTTGATTGTAAAATTCACTATAAATTCCTTCATTTTGTATCAACTGTTCATGTGTACCTTCTTCAACTATGTTTCCTTTATCCAATACAATAATTTTATCACTATATTTTACATCTGATACCTTGTTTGAAATAATAATACAAGTTTTTTCAGA
>OJNJ01001807.1_pt1 | contig 11772 bp, 9 predicted proteins | sample 1597491 | NCBI WGS metagenome assembly OJNJ01 (sample SAMEA2452132, study PRJEB22498) | human gut metagenome | biome: human feces; feature: human gut; material: feces | place: Australia | collected 2012 | reverse complement strand
AAGGAGATTGCTCCCCTCTGCACTCCCCTTGTTTTAGTCGCCTATGAAGATGCAACTATATCACAGCTTGCACATTCATAGCCTCCTAAAACATAACCTTCCACAGATTTCATCCAGTGGAGAGATGAATTCTGTGGAAGATTTTGTTTGTTATTATCCAACTTTGCTTCAAAAGTATCGAAGTTCCAGATGTTGTGAAAATACCTAGATATTATGATTCTTACTCGATGACACCATCTATATCGAAGATATGATCTAGCTCATCTGTGTTTATCGCACAAGAAACCTTTTCACGGATTGCTGTTTTATACATATCTAGTCGTCTGAACTGATTTCTTCCCGCTGCATCCTTACCCATACGGATAAGCTGGATTCTACCGACACCCGGATTCTGTCTTGCGTATTCTGCAAAACCTTTAGCCTTTCCAAGATTGTCCTTAAAGTCTGCACTGTGTGGCTCAAGGATATCGATCACATAGCCAAGGCGCTCATCTTCACGCACTATGATAAAATCGGGATAAGTTGGTTTAATCTCTCCGTTGATTTCATAGGGAATGCACAGTGCCCATGACGCTCTGGAAGGATTGCGAATCCAGCAGACAAAATCCTGCCGCTTTTCTTCCTCTGCAATCAGATCAGCCTCCCAGCCGTTTAGCTTCAGTTTCGCTGTTCCCGTGGTATCACTAACGAACAAGTGATCACGGTATTCTTTGCCACCAGCCTCATGTGGAACCTGTATTGTCTCTGGAAGGCGGAAGTTATGCTTGCTGACCACATCACCATCAGAGACGATGCTGTCGTAATCTCTGCGGATTTTCTCTGAGTTGATAGTGGCAATATATCTGCGATAATCATCATTCAGTCCGTGGAACCGGTTTTCCGCATAGGAATGAAGTCTGTTCATGCAGTTCTCGTCAGCAACAAAAAGAATGACGTCTATCTTAAAAGCCGTGAGGTCACTGAGGTCGCCATACTTATTGCCATATGCCATACCAATGCCTTCACGTCCCAACTTCACATCGGCAATCTGGAACTGACGTTCAATATCTGTATCGGTCGTCGTAAACATATCATGAACAGAATAGTTGTCCACAGTCTCGCCGAACGCATCAAAAATCTGCGTGGCCAGCTTGAACTGTTTTACCTGCTGCACAAGATCATCGTACTTGCCCGCAGCTTTCAGATCTTCCACATAATCACGAATTATCTGGACAATCTCATCCTGCACCTCTCTGATTGCCTCACGGTGCAGCTTGGACATACTAAGCAGGTGTGCCATCCGATATAGCGATTTTAGGTAATCGTTAATCCGGAGCGCTCTGACATTATAAGAAAGCAGACCGGCATCATTGATAAATTTCATAACCGCTTCACGGTCAAATAAATCCTCTACTTCTTCCTGCTGGCTATCTGGAGCCATAGTTTCGGGTGCAGTAACTGCGCTCGGCTGAGCATCTGCTGTCGGTTTAACATCCGTCTGAACGGTCTGTGTGCTATCGGCGCTCATTTGCTGGAAGGCATTTGTAGGCTGTGCGGGTGTCACTTCTGCTACATCCGGTATCTGTGTCTGCTGCTGTACCGGAGTAGGTGCACCCTGTGTATCCGTTATGGATACCAAAGCTGGCGCCTCGGTACCTTGATTTGCAAACACCTCCAAAGTCATCTGTCCCGGAATTGACATTTGCATTTTCTTCTTCGGTTTAACAGTTAGTGTCTCGAAGCGTTTTCCAGATAGTGACTCGCCATATATGTCTGTCGGAATATCTCCACCCTCAGTGCTCTGCAATGCCTCCACGACATCTTTGACCGTTTCCTCGTTAAAATACGGTAAATGCAGATGCACATCATTCAGGACATCATCGACCTGAATATGCATCTGCATCGGAGTTCTGACCATGCGTCCAAGGAGTTGGGCAATATAGGTAGCGTCATTCGCGTGTTTGAAGGACATCATGGTCTCTGCCCTTGGGCAATCCCATCCTGTAGACAGATTTTCTTTAAAGAACACAACACGGATATTTCGGTCATCTGCGATACGAGAAGGTTCCTCATAACGTACTTCAAACCCGTTTACCGTAAGGGAGGCAGTTGTTCCTCCGAAGGTGTGGACTACCTGACCGTTTTCCAGCTTGAATCCTGTCCGCTCCTCGATCTTTGCGATGCAATCATCCAGATTGGTATCGGTCAGCTTGCCCCCGGTTCCATTTAGCACCTGGATGATCAGAATTGGATTCACATAGGCGTAATGCTGCTCAAAACAATACTGCGTCCAATGTTCCCACTTTTCCTTCCAGTCGTCTGCTGCCGCCTGCAGGATAGCCATATCGTTGTTGACCGCACTGGCCTCTGGGTAAGTGATGACAATGCGGTCTTTCAAAAGTCCGGACGCTCGCACTTCATCCGCTGTGACAATGGACTTATGTATGGTTGAGGATGTACCCTCGACCAGAGCATTGAACCGTTGAGTCGTCGCAGACATACCAATCACCACTGGCATCGGCGGAATATGATCCTCATCGCTACCCTTGATAAATTTCTGCATGATTGTCGTGGCCTTGCTGGCCTCACGTCCCTGCATGCCGCGGTGTGCTTCATCTATGATAAAGTACAGCCTGTCGCTCTTTTCCCGAACAGTATTTGCAAGCGTCTGCCAAATTGTATAAATCCTGCCATCGCCATTTTTCGTTAGCTTGGAGGTGACCGACAGCTTCTGCGTATTCAGAAAATAAACATGACCGTCCTCAAATACCTCTTTATCAAAGGATTCCTCGGAAACTGTAACGCACTGCGACAACTTGATCTTATCAGCCTTGGAGTCGATCTTTTGCTTTGACTGCTCGTTCAGCTGAGGCGAATCCGAAAGCCAGACGATGATTGCATCCGGCTGCTCCATATACTGTTCATCACCGAAAAGAATAGCCTCAATCAGCGCGGACATAATGATGGTCTTTCCGGCTCCGGTTGGAGCAGTAAAGGAAACCACCTGCGGCGCATGTGTTCTGTGATAGCTACCCATTGCCTCCGCAGTCTTCATACGGATATCAGCAAGTGCTCTTTTCTGAAAAGGGAATAATTCTACTCTCATGGTTACCTCCCCGTATTGATCCTGAAATTATCCAGATAGTCTCTGTAAAGTTGATAGCAGTCTTTGCCATCGTAGGTACGGATCATCGACCGGTATGCTGTCTCTGAATCCGTTACAATGAAAACTGTCTGGATTTCTGGATGCTGGCTCAATTCGGCATCGAACTCGGAATAATATATTTCATCTACCAGAACAGCCATTTTGTTTTGCGGCAAGATCAGCATGTTCGGGAGATTATTATTTTCAAGAGCTGGGCACTTACCCATGGCGCCGCTCTTCATCCAGAGCACTGGAAGCAGTTCACGGAACTGCCTGCCGAGAGCAACGGAGGTTTTGTCGAGGAAGCTCAGTTTGAAGAACACAGCATTGGTTTTGAATCCATCAGACATCTTCAAATCCGCTAATTCAGGATAAGCAGGTTCTTTTTCTTTTTTATATACTTTTCCTCGAATCTTTTTTCCAGTTTCGGGATTAATGGTTTCCCCGTCAATTTCGGTATATTGTTCTACATTACATCCATAGTTCCCATCGAGAGGTTTGCCATCAATATTGCATCCCTTAATGGAACAAACCGTTCGAGGCCATGTGACATACCTAGCAATACCGCGTCTATCCCACTCCTTATCTCCTGGCCTATATCCTTTTTCATCTAACGCTTTTGCTTCATCCGCTGAAACTTCATTGTTGGTTACCATAATACACCGACGATGACCATTGTCTATCGAATTTAACAGATTGACAGCATGCATGGTTGTACCAGATCCTGCGAAAAAATCAACAACAAGAGCATTTTTCTTATTTGCAATAAAATACTTGAGTGTATCCATTACAGCATACACCGATTTTGGAAAAGTGAATTTACCGCTTCCTATTATATTGCCAAGTACAGATGTTCCGTATTGTCCCGCATCATAACTTTTGTTTTGCCATACGGTTGTCGTTCTTGTAACCTTACCTTCTGTTTCGACAACTATTTTTGTTCCATCCTCGCGTAGACCTCGTACGGCCCATCGACCGCTTTTAATTTTATCAACATAATTAGCACTTAAATATCTAAACACATATGGTTGGTTTTTGCTTCCTGGAGAAACTCTTACAACGCCTTCTTTACAAAGTTTCTGTAAAGAGTCCCTTGTTATTCCCCAGTTCATTTCAACTCCATCGTCTCTAACGGGGAATACAGGAGTAGCACCTTCAATAGCTGGGATATCAACTCTTTGTTGCTCTGGTTTCAATGCCTCTCCTATAGCAATGATCTTCATTGTCTTATCATCAACATATATTGGATAAAATTGGGCCACACCTCCTTTAATAGTCCCTCTTCTGGAGGCATAATCCGTTCTGCGTAAATACCACCATCTTACTTCTCGTTCATCGCCATTTCCTTTCGGGTGTACCACTTGTGCGTTACCAAAGAGAATAATATACGCATATTCATCAGAGCGCGAAAATAGATTATCTCGCTTTGCTCCAGAGGGATTAATGGTTATACTAACCATTTGCATCGTTTTCCCAGAAAAAATCTCCTCAAGAAGGCAGCCCAAATGTAGGTACTCCTTTTCATCAATGGTAACAATAAGGACGGAATCATTCGGATTCAGAAGTTTTTTCGCAATTTTCAGGCGCTTCTCCATCATGGAGAGCCACTTGCTGTGGCGGTAAGCATCAGAGCTATCAACATAATCGTTGTTGTACTTCCAGTCCTTTGCTCCGGTGTTGTATGGTGGATCGATGTAGATGCAGTCCACCTTCTCTGCGTACAGGTATTCCAGCAGCTGGAGCGCGTGGTAGTTGTCCGCCTCAATCAGCGTATGCCAAAGGTCGCTATCTGGAGCGTTCTGAACTGCATCCAGCGGTTTTAGTGTGGGATAGATTGGCTCGCCAAATTCTGCAATAGCGACAATCTCATCCAGCTGGAAAGTTACTTTCTCATGCGTCTCTCTGCGGTCGCAGAGAGCTTCGTTCCCATCGAGCTTTATGACCATATAAATATCGCTGACATAGCCTGTCTTTAACGCCACTTTTGAACCGACACGGATTGGAACATCATGAAGTGGCGTGCATTCGGGCAGATGCTCTTCAAACACAAGCCCGAACTTTTTTTGTTTCATTAGTTTATCTGTTTCCTGCAAAATCCTATCCCTGAGTGTTGGATCGTTGATCTGCCGGATCAAGTCTTGTAATAACGCCACTGTTTCCACCTCATTCTTCTGTGATCGTCTTTTCCTTTATGTGATAATCAATGCCGCGCTCTTGACAGAAAGCCGTCACCTCTGCTGCGCATTCATTGTAAAAGTGCCTTTGTCCTTCATAGGCGTTTGCTGTCTTGCTGTAATTCGTTCTGCCGAAGATGATCCTGTCGGTAAATGCTACAGCTTCCAAGATTTCGCGTAAATTCTGCTTTATCATGTTCGGTGTTGGATACGGTTCTATGCTCACCCACGTCTTGCAACCAACTTCGTGAAGCGCTCTCAGCGCTGCCAGTCGGTCTGCACAGGGAACAGCTCCCGGTTCCATCTGTTCCCGGTATGCTTCATCCAGCGTTATCAACGTGATCCCATATTCATTTTCCGGAGAAAGTTCCGCCAATTCTATGGGAAGCAATCCCTTCGTCAATGTAGTGCATTTGATACCGGCCTCGTTCAGTTTTCGGATAGCCGCAATGCTCATCTGGGACACCTCTGGATATCCTTCCATGAACGGATCTGTGGTAAAGCAAAGCTGCACAGACTGAATCTTATCTCTGAGCCTCGGTATCTCTTTATCCAGCAATTCAAGCGTGTTTGATACAAGCACTGGCTCAAGCCAGCTCTCGTAATCCTTAATTTGCCCGAATCGCTTCTTCATCAGGAATGCATAACATGGATATTTGCACCCATGTGCACACCCCTGCACGTGATTCATTGTGTAGTCACCATACTCTACCCCTGTTTGATAAAGCATGGATTTTCGTTTTATCGTCTTCAAGGTGCTTTCATCCTCCGCCTACTTGTTCTTTAATATGTAGTCTGCCATCCGCAGTGCAAGTCCCTGCGCTTTCGGACTCTCACTCGCAATGGCAAAGCAGAATAGGAACATCGGCGAGTTCCTGCTGTTCCTGAAAATCCGCGCATGCTTTGACACACATGGAAAGATTGTCCCAAGTCGAGAGAGGATATACTCCTTTATGTGATTTGGATTTGCGTCCTTAACCATCCGTTCGCCATCGCTCTGTCCGGGCTCCGGGAACAAGTCAAAAAGCGTCATCTGGGGATCTTTCTTATAGAATTCCTTCCTCCATCCGGCATCTCCAAGCAATCGATCTATGCAATCCTCCCATTTATCGTACTTTCCGTTTTTCGGCAGCATACGTTCAAGTGCAGAGAACGGAAACAGGTACCATACGTCTATCGATTTCGTCTGTGCTACATTTTCAAGCGTAGCCCAATTTACCTGCGTTGCATATGGATCTAAGAACAGCAATCCTCTGTTATACCTCCAGTCTACGTTGCTAATAATCTCCGCGAGCTTATCATTCGCATCGCCGCAGCAAATTGTAACAATTCTCCTCATCTGCGGAAACTCGGAGTTTATCATATTCTGAAGTTCTCCTGCCTTCTGAGAGTCCGCTTCTATGAAATAGTAATGATCGAACTTCTTTTCAGACGCCAGTGCACGCTTAGCAGAGCCCACAAGAAACTGCCCGCCGTCACTGGTCTCGATCTCACCGGTTCCAGCAAAGGCATCTATATAAATCTTCTTAAACTTCTGATTTTGCAGTGCGATCAGGTATGCGTCCAGGTAGCTGGTGAAGATATTCAACTTCTTCTCAGTCCAATTGCCACCAAATTTCTGCGACGTTGCCATAAATTCCAATCACCTCATCTATTTGAAACTCAATCTCAAGAAGAGAAAGAGATCACCGTTTCCTTCTTTCCTGTATCAGGATTCACAATCTGCTCTATCTTCGCGCCAAAGAAATCGGTCAGATCGCTCTTTACCTCATTGCGAAATCCCTCTGACGGGAAAATCGGGTGGTTATCCAGAAGTTCCCACATCTCATCCAGCGGCACCTGCTTTCGGCCTCTAAAGCTGTGCTGCAGGTATTTCGCTATATCGATAACATGCAAGCAGCTTTCATCTTCCTCTTCAGCAATCTCACCGAAAAGGTTAAATGACAACTGCCTGTTCTCAACCGAGTGCTTGGTAGAGGACTGTGCGCCAAATACCTTCCAAGCACTCTTCTTGTAGAGCTTAAATCCCTCCTTGTTGCTCGTGCAATGAATCAAATTGTAGACGAGCGAGTTCTGCGTGTTATAGAACGGAAATGCCGATACGTAGTACCTGCGAGCTCCTTTCAGTGAATTTATGATTTCTTCCACTCTAGCCTCATAGGCCCTCTTGTCACTTCCGTAAGGCACCAGTTTCTCAAAGTCTTCCAGATAAGTGTTCTCGTACTTTGCCTTTGTCGTTTTCTTCTTGGCGCTTGTGATCGCCCGCACCGGATCTGAAACCATGTGATTAATCATAACTTCACCCCAGTTACGGAAAAACGGTAGAAGTGCTTCCCAGTCAATAGTCGCATCATACGGATCGTAGAGCAGGAAATAATGCAGGTGCCCAGTTCCATATAACTGTGGTCCGATAGTTCGGAGTAGCTCGTGCGCATCACCACAAGAGGCGACAATCTTAAAATTGCGCTCATCCTGTGGAAGATGCTTTTTTAGCTCATCTACGCGCGCTTTATCCTTGTCATTCAAGTAAATGTGTATATTTTTCTCCGTATAGCTTCTTGATGCTTCCCTAAGTGCCTCTGAGACGCGTACTGCTGTACCTTTCACCAATTGTCCGGCATCGTCGGTGTATACACCACTGTTGCACATACAGTCTATAAAGATCAGCCCATTGCAAGACTCAGTCAGCAGCAACTTCTGTGCCCACGATTTGATGTACTCTTCTATCAGCTCAAATTTTTTTATTGTGTGAGGGCTAGCCTTGCTAATTATGTTTTTCTTTTTTGCCGCCATACCATCCACCTCTTATTCAACGATGCCTTCTTGGGAAAAAATCAGCTTTCGGATATTCCCAATATCGCAGTTCCGTGTTTTACGCACCTTCGTTAGCATTCTTATACTGACAGTTTAACCTTTAGACAGCTTGTTAGCGAAAGATCATTTGGTACCGACCGCCACCTGCAATTTCTTTCAAAAGGCATCTACAAAATCATACCAAAGTGCTTCAATGCTTCCGTAATTGCCTTTTCCTTCTCTGGCGGGCATTGAGGCTGCTTGGCGTTTTCGGATTTCGGCTTATTGTAGTTTTCACGCTCAATGATGCCGTATTTCTGCTTCACCTGTGCGATATAGAGGTGGCTGACCTTCAGTCCGGTATGCCCGAAAACGTATTCCCGGATTTCCTCGTAGGTTGCTTTACTCTCCGCCGATGTCAAATCCAGCTCGTCCATCTTCACTTCGATCTCGATATGTTCTTTACTTTGAAGTTTGGACAACAAGCATACCGTCTCAACATGATTTGTATGCGGAAACATATCGACGGGCTGTATTTTTTTGACCTTATAGCCGTTTCTGACAAGAAACATCAAATCTCTTGCAAGAGTTTCGGGGTTGCAGGACACATACACAACGGTTTTCGGTGCGAGCTTTACAACCGATTTCAAGAACTTTACCGTGCTTCCGCTGCGCGGAGGATCCATTATAACAACATCGTATTTCTCGTTTGAAGCGGCGGCGTCCGCCAAGAACTCGCCGGCGTCCGCATTGTAAAACTCCGTATTTTCGGCGGAATTAAGCTTTGCGTTTACGCGTGCGTCCTTTACTGCGTCGGGATTAAGCTCCACACCCACCACTTTTTTAGCCTTCGGCGAAGCGAAAATGCCTATCGTTCCGGTGCCGCAATATGCATCAACAACGGTTTCCTTACCGGTAAGCCCGGCAAATTCAAGCGTCGTATTATACAGCACCTCGGTCTGTATGGGATTTATCTGATAAAAAGCCTTCGGGGATATTCTAAACGAAAAATCGCCGAGCTGCTCCGTTATATATCCGTCGCCGAAAAGCACCTCGCTCCTGTTGCCGAGAACCATACTTGTTTTTTGATTGTTTACGTTTTGCACTACGGTGGTAATTTCGGGATGTATTTTCAAAAGTGTCGCAACAAAGTCCTTTTTCTTCGGGAAATCCCTTGTTCCGGTGACGAGCACCACCATTATTTGGCCGCTTTTAAAGCCGCGCTTTACAAGCACATGGCGCAAAAACCCCCTACCCGTATCCTCATTATAAGGGCGAAGCTTAAAGTTTTTCAAAAGCCGGCGAATCGTGCCTATTATCTCATCTGCTTTTTCGTCCTCAGTCATACAAACGGTGACGGGAACTATTTTGTGCGACGATGACTGATAGACTCCCGATATTATATTGCTGTGTCTGTCAAGAGCGAAAGCCGCCTGAACCTTGTTTCGATAGTGATAGGGGTTTTCCATACCAATGATTTCGCCGACGCGGCAGAATTTACAGAGCAGCCTTATGCACTTTACCTGCTTGTATCGTAACTGCTGCTCATATGTTAAATTTTGGAGCTGGCATCCGCCGCATTTTTTGTAAAGAGGGCAATTGCCGCTTTTAACGCCGCTTTTATTGTTGCTGATTGACTTTTTCTTTTCGGGCATTTTAAAAGCTCCCTCACATTATATTATAAATAGTATTGTAGCATAATGCCGCATACTTTTCAACACCGTCCGACAAGCGGAAAAGAATCCAATAAAGTCTTGACAAAGCCATACCGTTCTGTTAGAATATCATAGCCGCATATTAGGGGGCAGTATGTCCGCATACTACTAAGCGAAGTTTCCGCCTCCGATAGCGAGTCTATATTAAGGCAGGTAAAAAAATGTACGCAATAATCGAAACAGGCGGCAAGCAGTATAAAGTCGAAAAAGGCGACGTTATATTCATCGAAAAGCTTGCAGCAGACGAAAATGCCGATATTACTTTTGATAAAGTAATCGCAGTCGGCGGCGACGACGGTCTCAAAGTCGGTGCACCCTATGTTGACGGTGCTTCGGTAAGCGCTAAGGTGCTTAAGAACGGCAAGAGCAAAAAGGTCGTTGTTTTCACCTACAAGCCCAAAAAGAACGAGAAACGCAAGATGGGTCATCGTCAGCCGTACACCAAGGTTGAAATAGCCGACATCAAAGCGTAAGTAAAATGATAACCGCAAAATTCGTTTATTCGGGTGACATTATTACGGGTTTTTCCGTATCCGGTCATTCGGGCAGTGCCGAAATAGGCAAGGATATAATTTGCTCGGCGGTTTCGTCGGCTTCTTATATGACCGTCAATACGCTGACCGAAATAATGCTGTTAAATCCCGAAATAATCGAAAAGGACGGCTTTCTCGGAATTCGCCTCTCAAAAGACGAGGCTGCGGCGGCAAACGACCTTTTAAAAGGTTTTGAGCTGCATTTAAAAGAGCTTTCCGAGCTTTATCCGAATTACATCAAAATTGAAAGAGGTGCTGAATAATGCTTAAAATAAACATCCAGTTGTTCGCTCATAAAAAAGGTATGGGTTCCACAAAGAACGGCCGTGATTCTGAATCCAAGAGACTCGGCGTTAAGCGTGCGGACGGTCAGTTCGTTCTCGCAGGCAACATTCTTGTTAAACAGCGCGGAACTCACATCCATCCCGGTACAAACGTCGGCAAAGGCTCCGACGACACCCTTTTTGCTAAGGTTGACGGTACCGTTAAGTTTGAGAGACTCGGCAAAGACCGCAAAAAGGTCAGTGTTTACGAGGTTGAGCAGTAAGCTTAAACATTTACCGAAAAAGGCAGGTTTTTCCCTGCCTTTTTTTGTTTGATCAATATCCCGTAAAATCAGCAAGAAGACGCAATTCGCCAAGCCTTGACAACATAAGCGCAATATGTGGGTATTGATTTTTTTAGGCTAAACAATTATACTAAAGTCTACCATTGATATTAAAAGGACTAATTATGAAGATGAATTTTACCGCTCCGTGCATATTCGGGCTTGAAAGCCTTGTTTCGGACGAGCTTAAAAAAATGGGGGCGGAAAACGTCGCCGCCGAAAACGGAAGAGTGTTCTTTTCGGGAGACGAATATTTGGCAGCGCGCGCAAATATCCGCTCAAGATTTTCCGAGCGTATAATGATAGTCGTAGGCTCCTTTGAGGCGCATTCTTTTGAGGAGCTGTTTGAGGGCACAAAGGCACTCCCGTGGGAAAATTTCATAGGAGAATTTGACGAATTCCCCGTCAAGGGTCACAGCGTAAATTCCGACCTTTTCAGCATCAGCGACTGTCAGTCGATAATCAAGAAAGCAATCGTCGAAAGACTTAAAACAAAATATAACGTACAATGGTTTGAGGAAACAGGTGTAAAATTCCAGATAGATTTTTCGATAATGAAAAACAAGGTTCACCTGATGATAGACACTACCGGCATGGGCCTGCACAAGCGCGGCTATCGCCCGGTTGCAAACGAAGCACCTATCAAGGAGACTCTTGCGGCAGCAATGTGCGCTCTGTCGCATCTGCGCCCGTACCACACTCTCTACGACCCGATGTGCGGTTCCGGAACAATTCTTATAGAGGGCGCAATGCTTGTGCACAATATAGCTCCGGGACTTAAACGTCATTTTGCCTCCGAGCGGTTCCCGTTTATCCCGTATGAAAT
>OJNJ01001801.1_pt1 | contig 11777 bp, 10 predicted proteins | sample 1597491 | NCBI WGS metagenome assembly OJNJ01 (sample SAMEA2452132, study PRJEB22498) | human gut metagenome | biome: human feces; feature: human gut; material: feces | place: Australia | collected 2012 | reverse complement strand
GTGGCGCTGTTTATATTGATGGAGAAGATATCTCCAAATGGAATAAAAAACAACTGACAGGATATCGAAGAGATGACATAGGATTTGTATTTCAGTTTTACAATCTGGTGCCCAATCTTACTGCAACAGAGAATGTAGAATTGGCACTTCAGATCAGTAAGAATCCTCTGAAAGCAGAAGAAGTATTAAAAGATGTGGGACTTGGACACCGTCTAAATAATTTCCCTGCGCAGTTATCTGGTGGGGAACAGCAGAGAGTTTCTATTGCACGTGCATTGGCAAAGAATCCAAAGATCTTGCTCTGTGATGAGCCAACTGGTGCCTTGGATTATCAGACAGGAAAATCTATTTTAAAATTATTGCAGGATACCTGTCACAAGAAAGGAAAAACAGTGGTTGTGATCACACATAATCTTGCGATCGCACCGATGGCAGACCGTGTGATCGAGATGAAGAACGGAAAGATCAGCAATATTACGATAAACGAACACCCTCAGCCGGTGGAGACGATTGAATGGTAGGAAATGCGTATGAAGAAAACGGCATTACATAAAGATATATACAGAACGATCACAGGAACCCTTCCGAGATTTTTATCAATCTTTTTTATCGTTGTACTGGGCGTTGCATTCTATTCAGGAATCCGTGTGACACAAAAAGATATGCATATCACAGCAGACCACCAGTTTGATGGAAGTCGTCTGATGGATGTCAAAGTCATGGGAACACTTGGGATTTCAGAAGAGAATCTGACAGCCCTTCGGAAGTTAAAAAATGTGCAGTCGGTCGAAGGAGGACATTCTGTAGATGTGATCGCAAGGAAGCAGGGAAGTGACGAAGAACATGCGATCAAAGTTATGGGGAAGACTGATAAATTAAACCAGATAACGATCATAGATGGAAAACTTCCACAAGCATCGGGAGAATGTCTGGTAGATGAATGGTATGCCCAGCAAAATGATCTGAAAACAGGGGATGTTTTAAATTTATCTTCTGGAAATGAAGATGATCTTAAGGATACTCTGAAAGATACAACCTATAAGATCACAGGAATCGGAAGTTCATCAGAATATCTTTCAAGATCCAGAGGAAGCACTGGCATTGGAACGGGAACGTTGTCAGGCTTTATTGTGGTGCAACCATCAGAATTTTCCTCAGATATCTATACAGAAGTTTATCTGACTGCGAAGGGAGCGAAGCAAGAGAGAGCCTACAGTGATGCTTACAAAAACAAAGTAAAACAGCTGGAAGAAGAGATCAAAGATATTTCCAAAATAGAAAATGAGAAACGGTTAAAATCTGTTCAGAAAGAAGCCGAAGAGAAGATCGACAAGAAAGAAAAGAAATTCAAAAAAGAACGAAAAAAAGCATATAAGAAACTAGATCAGGCCGAGAAAAAGCTAAAGAAGTCCAGACAAAAGATCAAAGATTCCAAAGCAAAATTAGCGAAAAGCAAGAAAGAGATCTCTGATGGAGAGCAGCAGATCAAGAATGCAAAAGCTCAGTATCAGTCAGGAATCAGACAGATTCAGAATGTCAGAAAGCAGTTAAAGACACAGAAACAAACAATTCGGTCAAAAAGCAAAGAATTAAAAACACAGGAGGCAAAGCTAAAGACACAGGAGAAGAACTTACAGACAAAAGAACAGCAGATTCAGGGTGCCATGCAGGCTGGAATGATCTCACAGGAAGAAGCGAAAGCTTCCTTAGCACAGATTAATGCAGGAAAAGAACAGATCAAGACAGCAAGAAGCAAGATTAATGCAGGGAAAAAACAGATCAGCAGGGCAAAGACAAAGATTGCAAAGGCTGAAACAACCTTGGATCAAAAAAGTAGCCAGCTAAAGAAAGCAAAGCAAACGATCAAAACAAATGAAGCAAAATTAGTATCAGCAAGAAAACAGATCACCTCCGGAGAAAAAAAGATTGCAAAAGCAGAATCAAAACTTTCATCCGGGGAGAAAAAATTAAAGAGATCAAGAAAGAAAGCAGAAAAGAAATTCAAGGAAGCCGAGCAGAAGATTGCAGATGCCAGACAGGATGTTAAGGATATCAAGAAAGGGAAATGGTATGTCTTAAACCGTGAGAAGATGCAGTCTTATGTGGAATACGGACAGGAAGCAGACAGGATTGCAGCATTAGGACGAGTGGTACCGGTCATCTTTTTCTTAGTTGCAGCACTGGTAAGCTTAACAGCGATGACACGTATGGTCGAAGAGCAGAGAACACAGATCGGTATGATGAAAGCATTGGGATACAGTGGAGTTCATATTGCAATGAAATATGTGACCTATGCCCTCGCAGCAACGCTTAGTGGAAGTATTCTAGGGGCAGTGATCGGTGAAAAACTGCTTCCATGGATCATCATTAACGCTTATAAAATGATGTATACAGGACTGGGAGATGTCTATACGCCATTAGAGATCGAATATTCTGTGATGGCAGGTGGACTGGCGGTTGGAGTTGTTGTTTTAGCAGTATTATCTGCATGTTATAAAGAATTAAGAGAAAAACCTGCACAGCTGATGCGTCCAGTTGCTCCAAAAGAAGGAAAAAGGATTTTGTTAGAACGGATTCCATTTATCTGGAAACGATTAAGTTTTATCTGGAAAGCAACGATGCGAAACCTCTTCCGCTACAAGAAGAGATTCTTTATGACGATCTTTGGAATCGGCGGATGTATGGCATTATTACTCTTAGGATTTGGAATCAAAGATTCGATTTCAGCAATCTCAGAAAAGCAGTATGGGGAGATCATTACTTATGATTTCTCAATCACACACAAAGACGGGATCAGCGAGACAAAGAAAGAAGATCTGATCCAGTATGCAAAGAAACAAGAACATATGACAGATTTGATAGAAGTAAGCGAATCTGCAGTGACGATCCGTGCTAATGGGAAAAAACAGGATGCAACGATGATCCAGCCAATGTCCAAAAAAGATCTGAATGGCTATATCAGCCTTCAGGATCGAAAGAGTAAAACAAAGTATCAGTTAGATGATGATGGGATCATCTTAACAGAAAAGGCAGCGTCCCTGCTTGGTGTGAAAAAAGGAGATTCGATCAAGATCCAACGGTCTGGAGATAAACAGATCACAGCAAAAATAAGTCAGATCACAGAAAATTACATGCAGCATAAAGTCTACATGACACCAAAACTTTATGAGAAACTGTATCATAAAAAAGCACAAACGACAGGTATATATTGTATTGAAAAGAATATATCTAAGAAAAAGATGCAGGAAAATGGAAAACAGATTCTTGCAAGAGATGAAGCCTCAACACTGCATTTTTGTGCCGACGATGAGAAGACAATGTCAGATATGGTCAATAACTTAAATATTGTGGTGGTTGTTCTGATCGTATCTGCAGGACTTCTTGCATTTGTGGTATTATATAACTTAAATAACATTAACATTTCCGAGCGTAGAATGGAACTTGCAACGATCAAAGTTCTTGGATTCTATGACGGTGAAGTCGGAGCGTATGTGTATCGAGAGAATATCCTTTTAACGATCCTTGGAACGATCGCAGGAATTATTTTAGGAATTATTTTACACAAATACGTAATCTTCACAACAGAAGTTGACTTGATCATGTTTGGAAGGCAGATTTATGTGCAAAGCTATATTTACAGTATTTTACTAACAATCGCTTTTTCGATTCTTGTAAATGCCTTCGTGTATTTCCAATTGAAGAAGATCGATATGGTTGAATCGTTAAAAAGCACAGAGTGACAGAAAGGAAAAGAGACTATGAAAATGAACGAATTAATGATTTATCAAGTGTTTCCACTAAGAGCATTAACAGATGGGCAGCCATCTCATGGAATTCTCGAGATGATAGACTGGATTCCACATATTAAAAAATTAGGAATGAATGCAGTATATTTTTCACCTGTATTTTCATCCAGTGATCATGGATATGATACAAAAGATTATCAGAAGATCGATGAGAGACTTGGAACCAATGAAGACTTTAAAAAGATGTGTGATGCCATGCATGAAGAAGGAATCCAGGTGATCTTAGACGGGGTATTTAATCATGTCGGAAGAGAGTTCTTTGCATTTGAAGATGTGAGAGAAAAGAAATGGGATTCTCCATATAAAGATTGGTTCTATATTAATTTTGATGGGAATAGCTGCTATGATGATGGATTCTGGTACGAAGGATGGGAAGGACATTTTGAACTGGTCAAATTAAATCTTGACAACGAACAGGTTAGAAATTATTTATTAGAATCTGTCGGAATATGGATCGATAAATTAGGGATTGATGGATTAAGACTGGATGTTGCTTATATGTTAAACCGCAATTTCATGAAAGTGTTGGTTGACTTTGTTCACAGCAAGAAACCAGAATTTTTGATGATCGGAGAAATGCTTCATGGTGATTACACACAGCTTGTGAATCCAGAGCTGTTGGATTCTGTGACAAATTATGAATGTTATAAAGGTTTGTATTCAAGTTTCAATACACACAATATGCATGAGATCGGATATTCCCTAAACCGTCAGTTTGGACCAGAAGAATGGACGTTGTACAAAGGACTTCCATTATATAATTTTGTAGATAACCATGATGTGGAGAGAATCGCAAGTCAGTTAGAGGATAAAGAGCATTTACCATTGATCTATGCAATGGAATTTGCGATGCCAGGAGTTCCGGGTGTTTACTATGGAAGTGAATGGGGAATGGAAGGAAAGAAAGAACAGGGAAGTGATGACAGCCTGCGTCCAAGAATCCATAAAGAAGATTTAGTAGAAAATGAATTAACAAACTATATCGCACAATTGGCAAAAGTAAGAGCTGGATCACCAGCTTTAAAATACGGTGATTACTTACAATTAGCGATCGCACCAGATGTTCTTGTATTCCAGAGAAGAACGAATGAAGACCGCATCATTTTTGCAATGAACTGTGGTGATGGCGAATTTACAGCACATTTTGATGCTCAGGCAGGATGCGGGATTGATCTGATCACAGGAGATTCCGTTGATTTTGGAGGGGGACTTACGATCCAAGGAAAAACAGCAATGATAATTCGAACAGAAGAGGTATCCCTTCCTTGACTTTTATGTTAAAAACATATAAAATTAAATGAGTGTGAATACACAAAAAATTGAATAAGGAGGAAACCTGTGGTTGGTATTATTATAGCCATTATCGCAACTCTGGTTATCGCAGTTCCGGTATCTGCCTATGTAGCGAATACAAGAAGCAAGAAGGCAATGGAAATTACGATCGGGAATGCAGAAGATAAAGCAAGAGAGATTATAGATGAAGCAATCAAAGCAGCAGATGCGAAGAAACGTGAAGCTTCTTTGGAAGTAAAAGAAGAAACTATAAAAGCGAGACATGACTTTGAAAAAGAGACAAAAGAACGCAGGGCAGAACTGCAGAAGTATGAGCAGAGAGTTCTCTCTAAAGAAGAGACTGTAGAGAAGAAAGCTACAACATTAGAGCGCAAAGAACAGTCATTAGCATCGAAAGAGAAGAACATTGAAACAGAGAAAGCTCAGTTGCAGGAACTGCAGGCAAAACATCTACAGGAACTGGAAAGAATTTCCGGATTGACCTCTGATCAGGCAAAAGAGCAATTATTATCAGCAGTAAAAGAAGATGTGAAACACGAGACAGCAATGTATGTCAAAGAGATGGAGACAAGAGCGAAAGAAGATGCCAGAAAGAAAGCCAAAGAATATGTGGTAACTGCGATTCAGAAGTGTGCAGTTGATCATGTGGCAGAGACAACGATTTCGCTGGTACAGCTTCCAAACGATGAGATGAAAGGAAGGATCATCGGTCGTGAAGGACGTAATATCCGTTCCATTGAGAACGCTACTGGGGTTGAATTGATTATCGATGATACACCGGAAGCAGTTGTACTGTCAAGCTTTAATCCGGTTCGACGAGAGATCGCAAGAATCGCCTTAGAGAAACTGATCGTGGATGGAAGAATTCATCCAGCACGCATCGAGGAGATGGTTGAGAAAGCTACAAAAGAAGTCGAAACTATGATGCGCGAAGAAGGGGAAGCAGCAACATTAGAACTTGGGGTTCATGGAATCCATCCAGAACTTGTCAGACTTCTTGGAAGAATGAAGTTCCGTACAAGCTATGGACAGAATGCATTAAAACATTCCATGGAAGTTGCACAGTTATCCGGACTTTTAGCAGCAGAGATCGGTGTCGATGTAAGAATGGCCAAGAGAGCAGGTCTGCTTCATGACATCGGTAAATCAATCGATCACGAAGTAGAAGGTTCTCACGTAGAACTTGGTGTGAATCTGTGTAAGAAGTATAAGGAGAATCCAATTGTCATCAATGCAGTGGCATCTCATCATGGTGATGAGGAGCCAGAATCATTGATCGCATGTCTGGTACAGGCAGCTGATGCAATCTCAGCAGCACGTCCAGGTGCAAGAAGCGAGACACTGGAAAGTTATACAACAAGATTAAAACAGCTGGAAGAGATCGCAGACTCCTTCCAGGGTGTTGATAAAACTTTTGCAATTCAGGCAGGTCGAGAAATTCGAGTTATGGTAGTTCCTGAACAAATCAGTGACGATGATATGATCTTACTGGCGAGAGATATCTCAAACCAGATCGAAGAGAATCTGGATTATCCAGGACAGATCAAGGTCAATGTGATCAGAGAGTCACGAGTTGTTGACTATGCGAAATAACAAGAAGCGATAGAGAAATCTATCGCTTTTTCCAATTTATAACGTGAGTGTCAAAAGTATAAATAAAGGAGATTTTTTATGAAAGGATACGAGAAACTAGAACAACATCTGATACATCAGGGAAAAGTTGTTGGATTTTATGAGGATATTGTAAAACTTCCAAGCGGCAAAGTTGTCACATGGGATCTGGTCAAACATAAAGGGGCAGCAGCTGTTGTTCCTGTTACAGACAAAGGAACGATCTTACTTGTAAGACAATACCGTAATGCCCTTGATCAGGAAACACTGGAAATCCCGGCAGGTGGAATTGAACCCGGGGAAACACCTCTGGAGTGTGTCACAAGAGAGATTGAAGAAGAAACAGGTTTTATTGCTGGTAAAATGACCCACCTAATGACCGTGATCACAGCCATCGGTTTCTGTGATGAAAAGATTCCGATTTATGTTGCAACTGATCTAAAGCTGTCTAAACAGCATTTGGATGAGGATGAATTTATCGATGTAGAAGAATATACAATCGATGAGATCAAAGATATGATCTTTTCTGGAAAGATCATTGATGCAAAAACAATTTCAGGAGTTCTTGGATATCTGAATATGGAGAAATAAAAGACAAGATCAGGAAAACAGAATATAAAAGACAGGCACTGCATAAGATATGACAGGAGGAAAAAATTGTGGAAAAAGAGAAATTCTTTTCAGGATTATGGATCATCATTGGGTTAATCTTTGGGAGTGTATTTACGAATTTTGTATACCAAGATTATCTCGCATATGGAGGTACCGTAAGATCACTGGTTTTAAATAATACGGATCTATATAAAGCAAGTATCAGTCTGTTTTTTTATATTTTGTTTAAAAGGGGAAAACAATATGCATTTATTTATCTGGGGGCATATCTTTTGCAACCTTGGATTTTTTTATACAGTTTTGCATTTTGTATGGCATTTTTCTTTGGATCAATGTTATCTTTGCAGATCGTGCAAATGGGCATCAAAGGACTGGTTCTTGTATTTATGAGTTTATTTCCACATTTTATCTGTTATGTGATCACCTTGCTGCTGCTGATCAAGCGAAACTTTTATGCCCAAAAAAAAGAAGAAATGCTCTATGAACAGAGACATTCCTTCTTATTTCGTTTCAGTATTTGGTTTGAAATAACATTTATAATACTGGGATGCATCCTGGAAAGTTTCATCAATCCGTCGATCATGTCAGGAATCCTGAACCTTTGGAAGTGATATATCTAGGATCTTATACGTTTCTATATATAATCTGCCATGCGGTAAAGCAGAGCAGCAGATTTGTCCCATCCAAGACAAGGATCAGTGATAGACTGTCCATATACACCGTTACCGATGGACTGGTTGCCATCTTCGATATAACTTTCGATCATGATACCCTTAACAAGAGATTTGATCTCAGGTAAGAAACTTCTGCTGTGAAGAACTTCCTGTACGATACGAGGCTGCTGATCCCATTGTTTCCCAGAGTTAGAGTGGTTTGCATCAACGATAACAGCAGGATTCTTTAACTGGAATTTTTCGTACATATAAGCAACACGAGTCAGATCTTCATAATGGTAGTTTGGAATATTGTTTCCATGACGGTTGACAGATCCACGTAAGATGGCATGTGTCAGAGGGTTACCATCTGTCTTGACTTCATATCCATTTGCAATGAAATCATGCTGGTGCTGTCCAGCTGTGATAGAGTTCATCATAACAGTTAAGTCACCACCAGTTGGGTTCTTCATTCCGGCAGGAATATCAAATCCACTAACTGTTAAACGATGCTGCTGGTTCTCTACAGAACGAGCTCCAACGGCAACATAAGATAAAAGATCTTCCATATATGGCCAGTTTCCTGGATAAAGCATTTCGTCTGCAGCAGGCATATGGAATTCTTCTAATGCTTCCATATGAAGTTTGCGGACAGAACGAAGTCCACTAGCCATATCTGGTGCTTTCTCAGGGTCTGGCTGATGAACCATACCTTTGTATCCGTCACCTGTGGTACGAGGTTTGTTTGTATAAATACGAGGGATGATCAGTAACTTATCAGCAAGATCTTTCTGAACTCTTGCCAAACGTCCGAGATAATCCATAACAGCAGTTTCATTATCTGCAGAACATGGCCCGATGATAACTAAGAATTTATCAGATGCGCCTGTGAATACATCACGGATTTCTTTGTCTCTTGCAGCTTTGATTTGTTTTGCTTCTTCACTCAGAGGCATCTCTTCTTTTAGTTCCTCTGGAGAAGGCATTTTAGCGATTTTGTGCATTCCCATAGTTGTTTTCTCCTTAACAATTCATACAATAAAGCAAATTTGCTTGTGTATATTTTAACAAATAATAATCTTTGTGTAAAGATAAGGAAATGTGAAATGGGACTTTACAAAACAGACAGGAGTTATTATAATAAAATTTATAAACAGGAAACACTTTCATTTTCTGGTAATTGAATATTGAAGTAGAGAAGATTGATTCTCCAACTTCAGGGCAGAGTGAGATATCGAAGATATCAATTCTCGACTGGTGGTGATACTCTAAGAGAGATAAGTCCACGAGCGTAAAGCCGATCAGGTTAGAATCCTGAACCAACAGTATAGTCTGGATGAAAGAAGTAGTTGGATGACATGTCTTAAGATATTACGAAGATATAAGATATGTGATCAAGTCAGAAGCCCTGTCGTTTATGTAGATAAATGGACAGGATTTTTTAATTTATAGGGAGACCCTATAAATCTAAGATTTTAAATCAGAAAGGGAGAATTATCATGGCAGGAGACACAATGACAATGAAAAGAACAAAGTTCAATATCAGAACGATCGCAGTAACAGGTATGTTGGGAGCATTGGCAACAGTGCTGATGTTTTTGGAATTTCCAATTCCTATGTTAATACCACCATTTATCAAGTTTGATTTTTCAGAACTTCCAGCATTATTAGCAGCATATGCGATGGGACCGGTATCTGGAATTGCAGTATGCTTTATCAAGAATGCGATCAATCTTCTTCATACACAGACAGGTGGAGTCGGAGAATTATCTAACTTTATCTTAGGTGTATGCTTTGTATTACCAGCAGGACTTATTTATAAGAGAAAGAAAACACAGAAGAGTGCAATGATCGGAGCATTAGCAGGAGCAGTCCTGATGTCAGTAGTCAGTGTATTTTCAAACTACTTTGTTGTATATCCAGTATACACAAACTTCATGCCAATGCAGGCAATTCTTGGAGCATATCAGGCGATCAACAAGAATGTAAAGACATTATGGGATGCATTGATCTGGTTTAATATGCCATTTACATTTATCAAAGGAATGTGCAGTGTTGTGATCACATTCTTTATTTACAAGAAGATTTCTCCAATCTTAAAGGGAACAAACAGATAAGAAGATAAGAAAAAGGTGTCGGAATAAGAATTCCGGCACCTTTTGCGTACACAGAGTTAAAAATTAATCTTCTAATTTTTTAGCTGCTTTTTCCATAAAAGGTTCACTGGCAACGATGAATCTTTCGTGAGTACCGATTCCAACACGTCCTTTGTTATCAGTTACTTCTACATGGAATACCAGACGTTTGCGGTCGATCTCTGTTAAAGAACAATGACATTTGATTGTTCCACCAACAGGAGTTGCGGAAACATGTGCAATGTTTAAGTTTGTTCCAACGCTTGTCTGACCTTCATCAAGTTTGCCGTCTAATAATTTAACAGCAGTTTTCTCAACTAATAAGATCATAGCAGGTGTTGCATAAACAGGAAGACTTCCGCTTCCCCATTTCTCTGCAGTGTTTTCTGGAACTACTTCTTCTGTTAATTCAATTTCGTCTCCAACATGAATGTTCATAATTTTTCTCTCCTAAAAATTTCATTTAATATGTATATTCTTAGTATAGCAAAGTTCGATAAAAATTCCATAGTTTTTTCACAATTTGGCAAAAAAATGCATAAAGAAGAAAGACTAGACTCGAATAAAAAAATAGGGTATGCTATTGTTAAATTGGAGGTAAAGTGCTTTGAAATTATATTTGATCAGACATGGAGAAACAGATTGGAATAAAGTACATAGAATTCAGGGAAGCTCAGACATCGAATTAAATGAATATGGAAGAGAACTTGCATTTATGACAAGAGAAGGACTTCGCCATGTTCCATTTGATATTGGATATACCAGTCCGTTAAAGAGAGCAAAAGAAACGGGAGAGATCATTTTAGGTGGAAGGAATGTTCCATTATATGAAGATGACAGAGTGAGGGAAGCTTGTTTTGGAGCATTTGAAGGAGCTACATTGAAAGAATTGGAAGACAGGGATGATCCATTTCTTAAATTTTTTGATGATCCAGTGCATTTTGAAAGAACTGGAGGGTGTGAGACACATAGTGAGGTCATAGACAGAGCAAAAGAATTTTTGGAAGATATGATCCTGCCGAATGAGAATAAATATCAGCATGTGGCAGTCTTTTCCCACGGAGCATGGATACATAGTTTATTGACACATATTTATGGAAGAGATATTGATGAATTCTGGCATGCCCCAAGGCAGGAAAATTGTGGTGTGACAACGATCGAGGTAAAAGGTGGAGAATGCCATGTATTAAAAGAATCAGAGATTTTCTACAATAAGGATGGAGAATAATTTATGACAAAAAAACAATTTCTGGAGGAATTAAAAACTTCTTTAGAGGGAATGGTGTCACCGATGGTGGTACAGCAGAATATGAATTACTATGAGAATTACATCAGTGAGCAGATCAGGAATGGAAAGAGTGAACAAGATGTATTAAATGAATTGGGCAATCCAAGACTGATTGCAAAGTCGATCATTGATGCAGCAGGTCAAGATGATGATCATGTACAGACAGAGTACTACGAGGAAGAACAGGAGACAGATCCAGAGGATATGTTTGGCGGGAATACACATATCTTCACGATGAATTCTACAAAGTTTAAACTTGGATGTCTTTTATCTGTAATTATTTTTATTTTCATTATGTATTTACTGTTTCATGTACTAAGTGCAGCGATGGTTGTGTTAGGACCAGTGATCATCGTTGGTCTGATCGTTGCCTTGATCA
>OJNJ01001791.1_pt1 | contig 11806 bp, 10 predicted proteins | sample 1597491 | NCBI WGS metagenome assembly OJNJ01 (sample SAMEA2452132, study PRJEB22498) | human gut metagenome | biome: human feces; feature: human gut; material: feces | place: Australia | collected 2012 | reverse complement strand
TATTCGTCTATCGTGCGGGGGCGCAGTCGTTCGGCTAAAGGAATGTTCGGCATGGCATGTTCGATTTATTAGGAACAAAGATAGGAAATTTTCAAAAAATAATCCTATATTTGTCGAACATACTGACAAACACGGAAAGTGTAAGTCTGTTCCCGAATCGTGAACGTAGGAAATTCATTGCAAGAGAGGAATAGGCAAACATCTTGCCGCGTCGTATCCGTATTCTGCGGGTATAGGCGTGGGAGCTGTCGCTTATTTTATACCCAAAGGTATCCTACGACCTACGATTCTGAAATGGGCTTCGGCACCACGCTTGAACTGAATAACATTCCATATCTTTTTGATTATCAAATTATGCATTCAATAATTTTTGTAATTTGATACCGAAAAGTTCCCACAATTTATAAGTTTTCTAAGAAAAACAATACATTCTATCACACCTTTTTTCTATTCAAGAAATGTGCTCTTTTGCATGAAAGCAAATTTTGTTCGTCGTGAGTGCTCTGATATCGCAAAATTTAGCGTATTTTTGTAGCAAAATTCAGAGTGGTATGAAGTTGAACAGGATAAAAGATATTCTTGAGCAAAAGGGTATATCACAAACTTGGCTTGCAAAACAAGTTGGCAAGAGTTTCAGTACAATCAATAGTTACGCTTGCAACAGGTACCAACCGGATTTGGAAACACTTTTAGCGATTTCAAAGATACTACAAGTAGATTTGAAAGATTTGATAACTGACGAGAAAGAACGCCAATGATATAGATAACCGAATATTAAACTCCGAATTTTGATGAGTTGAACTTCCGATAATAAAATATTATATGAACATAGGCATTAGTCATGAATTATCAGAGGAAGATGTAAAGTTCCGCTATATCAACGATGCCATCACAAGCAAGGGATGGACAAAAGATAGTATTTTCATGGAACAACAAGTGAAATTTACCGATGGTAAAATCAGCTTGCATGGCAATATTGTACATCGTGAAAAACCAAAATTCGCTGACTATGTGCTTTATGTGAATAAAGCTACACCAATTGCTATTATTGAAGCAAAAGACACCAAGCATACTGTTTCCTATGGTTTACAGCAGGCAATGGAATACGCAAAAATGCTTGATGTCAAATTTGCGTTCAGTTCTAATGGGGAAGGTTTTGCCGAGCATGATTTTCTAACCGGACAGGAACGATGTTTCGGTATGGATGAATTTCCAACCCGCGAAGAATTGATTGAGCGGTATAAAAAAGGGATAAACGAAGGAAACGGGCTTAATGAACAGGAGGAAGCTGTCATTAACCAGCCATTGTGTAGTGGACAAAATATTTTCCCTCCAAGATATTATCAACTTAATGCTATAAATCGTACTATCAACGCCATTGCAAAAGGGCAAAACCGTATTTTACTTGTGATGGCTACCGGTACAGGTAAGACATACACTGCGTTTCAAATAGTTTGGAGACTGCTTAAGAGTGGATTAAAGAAAAAAGTTCTTTATCTAGCCGACCGCAATATATTGGTAGATCAATCCATTGAACAAGATTTCAAGCCTTTGGAAAAAGTAATCCATAAAATAGATTATTCCAAGGACAAGGACAAATTGAAGGAATTGCTTTCTCATCAAGTGTATTTTGCACTTTACCAGCAACTTATCGGACAAAATGATGCAAAAAACTATCGAGAGCTTTTCCCTAATCCGGATTATTTTGATCTCGTAATCATTGACGAGTGTCATAGAGGAAGTGCAAAAGATGACAGCAACTGGCGCACCATACTGGATTATTTTTCCTCTGCATCACACATCGGAATGACTGCAACGCCAAAAGAAACACGTTATCAATCAAGCATTGGATATTTTGGTGAGCCTGTTTATACATATAGTTTGAAAAACGGGATAGAAGATGGCTTCCTTGCTCCGTTTAAAGTCATAAATATTTCAACAAACATCGGGGATGAGTGGAGACCAATCAAAGGCCAAAAGGATATTTACGGCAATGAAATCGAAGACAGGATATACAACAACAGTGACTACGACTATAACATCGTGATTGAAGATCGCCATCGGGAAGTAGCACAAGAAATAACCAACTATCTCAAAAGCACAGATCGTATGGCAAAAACCATTGTATTTTGTGCTGACGAGGCGCATGCGGAGAGAATGCGAATCGCACTGGTCAATGCCAATGCAGATATGTGCAAAAAGAATCCCGACTATGTAGTCCGCATTACTGGCAGCGATGAATATGGCAAAGGGAAACTGGATTATTTTATTTCTGTTGCATCAAAATATCCGGTAATAGCTACGACCAGTAAATTACTATCAACTGGTGTTGACTGTAAAATGGTCAAACTCATAGTCCTCGACCAACAGATCGGCTCAATGACAGAGTTCAAGCAGATTATAGGACGAGGCACCCGCATTCGTGAAAAAGAAGGGAAAACACATTTTGTAGTAATGGACTTTCGCAATGTGACACGCCTTTTTGCTGATCCGGATTGGGATGGCCCGATAGAGATTGATCCAGATTATCCTCCGAAGCCATGTTCTGTTTGCGGCAAAAATCCTTGTGTCTGTCCAAAACCTACTCCACCTTCGGTATGTCCCGTCTGTGGCAAAAATCCTTGTGAGTGCCCGACACCGGTGCCACGACCAAAACCAATTGTGGATAAAAATGGTTGTGAAGTAAAAGTAATCAATAAAGTGGTTTCCGTTTATGATACGAACGGGAAACTACTTCGTACAGAAAGCATCACAGATTATACTAAGAAGAATATTATTGACACATATGCGACAATAGAAACCTTTACCTCTAAGTGGAATGCCCTAAAAAGGAAAAGCGAGATAGCGGAAATGCTTAAAGAAGCCGGTATTGACCTTGCGGTTCTGAAGCATGACCGGAATATGGATGATGTGGATGACTTTGACTTTATCTGTCATATTGCATACGGAAAGAAGACCTTGACAAGACGAGAACGAGCAGAGCAAGTAAAGAAACGAGATGTCTTTAGTAAATATGGAGAGCAAGCCAGACTCGTGCTTGAAGCTCTGCTTGACAAATATATGGACGAGGGTATTTCTGAACTGGAGAATCTTTCGGTTTTGAAAAACGATCCATTCAGAAGATTTGGCTCCCCTGCAAACATTGCCAGACTGTTTGGCGGCAAGCAAGGTTACCTTAATGCAGTAAACAATCTGACTCAACTGATATATAATGTAGCATAAAAAGAAAAGTAAAATATGAGTTTGTCGAATTTCGTAAAACGGATACGCAATATAATGCGCAATGATGCCGGTATCAATGGTGATGCACAGCGCATAGAGCAGATGGCATGGATGCTCTTTCTTAAAGTTTATGACGAGAAAGAGAATGACTGGGAAATGGAGGATGATTATAAATCCATTATTCCTGAAGAATGCCGTTGGCGTAATTGGGCTCACGATGATGGAAGCGGGCATGCCCTGACGGGAGATGACCTGCTATTATTTGTCAACAATGTGGTATTTGATAAACTCAAGAAGATAGAGATTACTCCCGACACACCTATCCGGCAAGCAATCGTAAGAACTGTTTTTGAAGATGCCAACCAATATATGAAAGATGGGGTACAACTCCGACAGGTTCTGAATGTAATTGACGATCTCAATCTTGCCGACTATGAAGAAAGTCATGCTTTCGGTGAAATTTACGAAAACATACTCAAGGAAATGCAGTCCGCCGGATCTTCCGGCGAGTTTTATACGCCGAGAGCTTTAACTGAATTTATGGCGGAAATAATTAAGCCGCAGATTGGGGAGAAGATGGCGGATTTTGCTTGTGGAACCGGTGGCTTTATTACCAGTTGGCTTGGAGAACTTGACAAGCGAGTGGTTACTGCTGAAGACAGAGAGAAGTTTAATCAATCTGTATTTGGTATCGAAAAGAAACAATTCCCTTATATGCTGTGTGTAACAAATCTCTTGCTCCATGGCATAGATAAGCCATTGGTATTTCATGACAACTCACTGACTAAAGATGTTCTCAACTATACGGAAGAGGATAAATTTGATGTCGTACTCATGAATCCTCCATATGGTGGGAACGAAAAAGCCGATGTCAAGTCTCATTTTCCTTCCGACATGCGAAGCAGTGAAACTGCCGACCTGTTCATGGTGCTTATCATGTATCGCTTGAAGAAAAACGGCAGAGCAGCCGTTATTGTTCCTGATGGCTTTCTGTTTGGCGCGGACAATACCAAGATAGCCATAAAGACAAAATTGTTGCGTGATTTTAATCTGCATACAATCATTCGATTGCCAGGAAGCATTTTTTCGCCTTACACCAGCATAGCAACGAATATTCTGTTTTTCAATAATGAAAAGGCAGAAGATTCACCTGTCGGTTACTCTACCAAAGAGACATGGTTCTATCGTTTGGATATGCCGGAGGGATACAAGCATTTCTCCAAAACAAAACCGATGCGTTTGGAACATTGTAATCCTATCAAAGAATGGTGGGATAACCGTAAGGAAATCATTATTGAGGAAGGGAACGAGAAAGCTCGCTGCTATTCAGTCGAAGACCTGATTGGTTCTGACTGCAATTTCGACTTATGCAAGTTCCCGAAAGAAGATGAAGAAATTTTGCCTCCGGCCGAGCTGCTGGCTGACTATTACAAAAAACGGGCGGCTCTTGACCATGAGATAGACAAGACCTTGGCCGAGATACAGAAAATTCTCGGTATAGAAATAGAAAGGTGACCTATTAGAAAAAGAAGATGAATACAGAAACAACGATAGTGCAATATAACGATCCGGCGTACAGTGAACTTGTCAACCATATTACGGATTTATGGACGGAGGCTAAGGCCGATGCCATAACAGCCGTAAATGCACACCTTCTTGATGCGAACTGGAAGACAGGACAATATATTGTTGAATTTGAGCAAAAAGGGATGGCTCGGGCCGAATACGGCAAGCAACTTCTCGTAAATCTATCAAAGGACTTGACAATAAGATGCGGTCGTGGGTTCAGCCGGTCCAATTTAACCTATATGCGTAAACTCTATCTCGCTTTCCCAAAAAGTGAGACACTGTCTCACAAATTGACATGGAGTCATTATTTCGAGTTGTTGAAATGTGATGACCCTTTGGAGATGAAGTTCTACTTCACGGAATCCATACGCCAAGGCTGGAAAGTGCGGGAGCTGAAACGGCAAATAAAAAGTGCATTGTTTCAGCGGCTTGCATTGAGTACGGATAAGAAAGGAGTATTGGCTTTGGCAAACGAGGGGCATCAGGTGCTTACTCCACAGGATATTATTAGGGATCCTTTTGTCTTGGAATTTGCCGGACTTCCGCAGAAGAAACAGTACAAGGAAGGTGAATTGGAAGCAGCTCTGAAGGCCAATATGGAAAAGTTCTTACTGGAACTCGGACGGGGGTTTGCCTTCGTGGGGCGCCAGTTTGTGATGCACATTGGAAGCAGACGACTCAAGGTGGACTTGGTGTTCTATCATTGCATATTGAAATGTTATGTTCTGATAGACTTAAAACGGGGTGAGATCAAGCATGGAGACATAGGTCAGATGAATCTTTACCTGAACTATTTCAAGACAGAGATATGTCAGAATGATGATAATCCTCCTATCGGGATTGTGTTGGGCGCAAAGAAAGATGAGCTGCTGTTGGAGTATGCACTCGAAGGTATTACGAATCAACTTTTTGCTGCCAGATACCAATTATACCTCCCAAAGCGAGAAGAATTGCAGGCTCAACTTGACAAGATTCTTGACGAATATCCCGAATGATAAATATGTGAGACAGCGTTTCACATTTCAATACAGCAAATAAATGAACGGAAAACAACTTAAAAACAGCATACTTCAATGGGCGATACAGGGAAAACTTGTACCGCAAGATCCGAATGACGAACCTGCATCAGTACTTCTTGAACGGATTAGGGAGGAAAAGGCTCGGTTGGTCAAAGAGAAGAAAATCAAAAAAGACAAGAACGAATCCATTATCTATCGCGGTGAGGACAATTCCTATTATGAGAAGTTTCTCGCCACAGGGGAGGTGAAGTGCATTGACGAGGAGATTCCGTTTGAGATTCCACAAGGGTGGGAGTGGTGCAGGTTTGGAAGTTTAATGATAAATCGGGATAGCGAGAGGATCCCATTGTCTGTTGCCCAGCGGCAAACTCTTAAAAAGGTGTACGATTACTACGGGGCATCTGGAGTAATTGATAAAGTTGATAAATATCTTTTTGACAAAGACTTGTTGTTGATAGGAGAAGATGGCGCAAACCTTATCAACAGAAGTACTCCTATTGCATTTATAGCCAAAGGGAAATATTGGGTAAATAATCATGCTCATGTCCTTGATGTATGCGGAGGACTTAATCTGGCATACATAGCTTTGTTTATAAACGCCATATCACTTGTGAATTATGTAACAGGGACTGCACAGCCAAAGATGAATCAGGAAAAGATGAATTCCATTTTGGTTACAGTTCCTCCCATATCAGAACAGGCGCGAATTGTTAATCAAATTGAAAGTTTGCAACCCTTAATAATAAGGTATGACAAGGCGCAAAGTGAACTTAACATACTAAATACCTCTGTCAAGGAACAACTGAAAAAATCTATTTTACAAGAGGCAATACAGGGACATCTTGTTCCACAAATTGTTGAGGAAGGAACAGCCGAAGAATTACTTGCCGAGATTCGTAAAGAGAAAAAGCGCCTTGTGAATGAAGGCAAGTTGAAAAAGTCTGCACTCAATGATTCTATCATTTTCAAAGGTGACGATAACAAGTATTGGGAGAAGATTGGAAAAGAAGTGTGTTGTATTGACGATGAAATGCCTTTTGAAATACCTGAAACTTGGGCTTGGGTAAGACTTAATGATATTTGTTCTTATATCCAACGAGGGAAATCACCAAAATATTCTCTAATAAGGAAATATCCTGTTATAGCGCAAAAGTGCAATCAATGGAGCGGATTTTCTATTGATAAAGCACAATTTATAGAACCTTCTACATTGATGTCCTACAGCGAAGAACGATTGTTGCAAGATGGTGATTTGATGTGGAACTCTACGGGATTAGGCACATTAGGCAGAATGGCTATTTATCGGAGCAGTCTAAATCCGTATGGTATAGCCGTTGCTGATAGCCATGTTACTGTCATACGGGCATTAAAACAGTTTGTGCTTCCTAAATATCTCTATTACTATTTTTCAAGCAATACAGTACAATCTGTTATTGAAGATAAAGCTGATGGAAGTACTAAACAAAAGGAACTTTCAACTGCAACAATAAAAAGCTATATTCTGCCACTTCCTCCCTTTGCAGAGCAACAGCGAATAGTGGCTAAAGTTGAAGAATTAGCAAGTATTATGAGCAGATAGGAAGTAAAGTGGTTGATATAACTGGCGATATTCCTTTTGAAATCCCTCCAACTTGGATGTGGTGTCGATTCGGCACAATCGTTAAAATGCGTATAGGAAAGACACCACCGCGTGGAGAGCAGGTATATTGGAGTAATGGTAAACATAATTGGGTTTCAATATCAGATATGGTTGAAGGAGGGACAATAAAAGCAGTAAAAGAAAAAGTGTCAGATATAGCTGTTAATGAAATCTTTAAGTGTTATCCAACTCCTAAAGGTAGTTTGCTTATGAGTTTCAAACTTACTGTAGGACGCACATCTATCTTAGGGGTAGATGCCTATCATAACGAAGCTATAATCACGATTGTGCCATATGCAGATGTTAATAATATATTTCGAGATTATCTGTTTTATATTCTCCCTACAATTTCTAATAGTGGAGATTCTAAAGATGCTATAAAAGGAAAAACACTTAATAACAAAAGTCTAAATAATTTATTGATTCCTTTGCCGCCTTTACTTGAGCAGAAAAGAATTGTGACAAAAATAGAATTAGTAAATAGCAAGATTAAGGGCTAATCAGCCCTTAATCTTGCTGTATATTTCATTGATTCTGTTCACAATTCTCATTTGCTCTTGGTACGGTGGAATGCCGATAATAAGCGAATAGAATATCTCCTTGTTTAGATGTGGAATGGCTGCGCCTCGTTTAGACTTTCGCAATAACTCCTTGTAGAACAGAATATAGTTTAAGACATACGGCAAATGCATAATAGAACTAACCCAGAGTTGCTTAAATGTGCTACCCATATAGCCATCGCAAGGCACTGTGAAAACTTCGCCGGAGTTCTCCCCATCCACAAGGATGATATTATCTCCTTTGTGGACAAATTTGCCTCTTTGCTGATATTCTCCGGCACTCTTGCCTCGTAAAAATTTTGCATCAAGACACAACTGCTGTCCCTCTTTCTTTTCGCCATCAATGAGAGAACAAATTGAGGATAATCTCACAAGCGACCAACTATAGGGAAAGTCATAATCACACTCTATCTGAACGGCTTGCCCATTTATCTGCTCATAATACTTGTTATCGTCACCCTTGAAAATGACAGAATCGGTTAAGGCAGACTTCTTTAACTTACCTTCCTTAACAAGTTTCTGCTTCTCTTGTTTAATTTGTTCAAGCAATTCTTGGGCTGTACCTTCCTTTTCAATCTGTGGAACAAGCTTGCCTTGAATAGCTTCTTGTAAAATGGATTTCTTTAACTTCTCATTTATTTCTGCATTAAGTTTATCTTGTGTATCCTGACTTGCAGAATACATTTCAATTAATGGCAGAATTTTTTGGATTTGTTTTACTATTCGATATTGTTCATTTAGTGGGGGAATAGGCATTAAATGAGAAATCAGTTTTTCTCTGGAAATATTAGGTTGTGCCCCACCTTCTCCTTTCTTAATAAAGTCCATTTGGCTACCCATTAAATAGTAGAAAAGGTAGTAATTGAACACACCAAATGGAGTGCAGGCACAACAAGCCTGATTTGAAGTCATCTCATTCCCTGCAATCGCAACCTTACCAATCGTTGCACCATACATAGCAATAAGGACATCACCCGCTTTATTCAATCTTAGCGAACATTCCTGTAATGCTTTTTCTGTAATCTTTATTTCTGTATCATAGACAACTCCATTATTAAGCTCACCAGTTCTTAGCCAAAGGATATTTCCTCCGTAATAATCAGAATTTCCCTTTGCAGGGGTTGCTCCAGCACCCCAATCTCCAATACTACCCATTCTGCACCATTCCCATCCAAATGGCAGGTCAAACGGAATCTCCTCGTCAATGCATTTCACCTCTCCTGTAGCGAGAAACTTCTCATAATAGGAATTCAAAGCACTAACCGCTCACTACATTATTAGTGATAACAATTTGTTTAACTAATAATGTAAAGAACATGAACAATGAAGATTTTGAATTGTATTTGCGTCAGGGGAATATGGCGGAAAATACCATCAACGCTTATCTTTATGCCATCAGGGAGTATTATTCTCGGCATAGGGAATTGAACAAGCGGAATTTGCTCATCTATAAAACTTATCTCATCGAAACCTTCAAGCCAAAGACTGTGAATCTGCGTATACAAGCTATGAATAAATACCTAGAGTGCATAAAAAAGCCGCGCTTGCGATTAAAATCGGTCAAGGTACAACAGCGTTCATATTTGGAAAATGTGATCAGTAATGCTGACTATATCTTCCTAAAGAACAAACTAAAAAGGGAAGATAATCTGACATGGTATTTTGTAGTGCGTTTTCTCGCTGCGACTGGTGCAAGAGTCAGTGAATTGATACAGATAAAGATAGAGCATGTCCAGATTGGGTATTACGATATTTATACCAAAGGAGGTAAAATACGCAGGATTTATATTCCCAAAACATTACGAAAAGAAACAGCCGAATGGCTAATCAAGACCAATCGCACAAGTGGTTACCTTTTCCTCAATCGTTTCGGAGAGCGTATCACTACAAGAGGTATTGCCCAGCAGTTGAAGAACTATGCTGTGAAATACGGACTGAATGAGAAAGTCGTTTATCCTCACTCTTTCCGTCATCGGTTTGCCAAGAATTTTTTGGAGAAATTCAATGACATATCTCTGCTTGCCGACCTCATGGGGCATGAAAGCATAGAAACTACTCGCATTTATCTGCGTCGTAGCAGCGCCGAACAACAAGAGATTGTAGATAAAATTATAACATGGTAATTAACGAAGCAAGATATTGCCCCATAGGATATTAATTTACGGGGCAATATCTGTTTATTGTTCGATAGCGTTTTTTACAGAATCATAGTCCCAATACAAGTTGTTCCCAATCCATTTTTCCATCGGAACATGAATACCTTTCCATTTGATCATTTCTGGGCATTTGTCCCTATTGACGAATGTTGATTTATATAGGACTATTATCTTTAAACCATCTCGAATTGCTTTTTCACATTCGAAATCAATATAACTTCGAGTATCTACTGTATGTCCTCTGCCACAAGTCCCCCAATAGCTATTATAACTGCCACAGTATTGACATCCTCCAGCTTTTAATTCTTTTGTATGGTCTCCAACGATAAGGATAAATGTTTTAGACGCATCCAATCGTTCGGCTAATGATTTTTTAATTGAGCAATTTAGACTCGAATCTCTTGCTTGTTTTAACTCATGAGCATCTGAAAATGTAAGTCCGTACCTGGAACTGTTATTCCATTTATATAATTCTTTGACGGCATCTTCATCATGATCCCAATCTGCAGCAATGTAAGTTTTTGTTCTGTAATTCATGACTAAAATAATTTTTTTATATCGTATAAATTAATTCTATCAATAGATTCTCTTGTCAGTACAATTGTTATGGGTTGATATATTTGAGCATTCGATGTGTTAAGTGTACAAAGAATGCAACGGAGCAATTGAAATTCATTTTTATCTGTAATGCGTGTTATTCCTCCACCTAGTAACGGTATGGTAATAGGTCTATTTGCATAAACTCTACTTATTTCCTTCCACATAGTTCTAAGGCAAATTTCATAATCGTTGTGAGATAATAGAGCTTGATTATTTTCGAAATGAGAAAATGCTAATAACATATAATCCTGATAAGCAATAATCCGCCCTAGCGAATAACAGATTCTACCTGCTTTCGTTTTTTTCCTCATTCCAGGCACATCGTCAGCTTCGTTAATTTTTCGGTTCAAATCATCAATATCTTGTAATCTCTCTATGAATTTTCCATTCAACGAGTTTCGAGCAATAACGACATCATCTACAGTGGTATCAAAAAATTCATTAAAAGGGATTAATTTCCAATCTGTTGACTCAAATATATCCCCTTCTTCAATTTTAACATTGATTCCTTTTATTTTTAAAGTGATTGAATGGTCTGCTCTGAATGCCTTTACTACAGATATTATAATCCAAAATAATAAAAATACACCCACAATAACCAAGCCTTTCTCCCACCATTTCTGTATATTGCAAATATCTGTAATGCTAAAATTAGCGATAGCACAAATAGTTTCTATAGCAGCAATGAAACTAACTGCGTACAAAAAACTGTCTTTCCAAAGTGACTTACTATATAATTTTGATAATTTCATCGTTATATTTTTGTATCCAATACAAAAGTAGATATTTTTCTGCTAATCTATCTATTGAATTGATAGCTTTATCGTTTCAATCCTTTGGGTTTCTTATCATTCCACGGAAGTTCCGAAGACGCCCCTCCACCACTGGTACCGACATGGGGCTGTGCCGGACCACCGGCTGCAAGGGTGAAAGCCGCACCTAGCAACTCTGCCTGCTTTCCATTTACCTGTTCCTGTGACTCGAAGACAGCATTGACAAACTCCTCGTCCGTGATCTGGCCGTTGAAATGTCTTTGAGCCA
>OJNJ01001784.1_pt1 | contig 11821 bp, 9 predicted proteins | sample 1597491 | NCBI WGS metagenome assembly OJNJ01 (sample SAMEA2452132, study PRJEB22498) | human gut metagenome | biome: human feces; feature: human gut; material: feces | place: Australia | collected 2012 | reverse complement strand
GTTTCAGCCAGTATTTTGCAAACAAGCCTAAAATGCCCTCGATAATACCGCCGATGAGAACCGCCCCCATAATTGCACCATAGCCGTATTGTGTCCCGACAAAGCAGAGAATGGAAACGAATGTAAAGCTAATGCCCATGACAATCGGCAAGCCTGAACCAATCTTATGAAAAATCGGAAATAGCTGCACGAGCGTTCCGATTCCGGCAATCAACATTGCACTTTGAATCAGCATCGCTGTATTCTGGTCACTCAGTCCGCAGGCACTCGCAACAATGAGAATCGGGGCAATGTTGGCAACAAACATTGCCAGAATGTGTTGCAGCCCGAATGGAATTGCTTTTACAATCGGAACAGTACCATTTAATTGATAGATGTTTTCTACTGTTCCCTTTTGATGTTCTGTTTTCTGTTTCATTTTGCGGTCGCTGCCTCCCCTGTTTCCTGCGAACGGAACTGAATTTTTCCGGTTGCAGCATCCATTGCATCCACAATGGCAAGCGATTCCAGCTGATAGCCCAGATTCCGGATGATTTTTCCGCCCTGCTGGAAGCCATTTTCAATCGCAATGCCAATGCCCTCTACGGTTGCTCCTGCCTGCTGTACAATGGAAATCAAACCTTGCAAAGCACAACCATTTGCAAGGAAGTCGTCAATAATCAAAACCCGGTCTTCCGGATGCAGGAACTTCTTGGACACAATGACCTGATTCTTGCACTTATGTGTAAACGATTCCACTTCTGCCACGTAAACAGCACCATCAATGTTGACACTCTTGGACTTCTTCGCAAATACCACTGGCACGCCGAAACATCCTGCAACAATGCAGGCAATCCCAATGCCGGATGCTTCAATGGTCAGAATCTTGTTGATTTGCTTTCCAGCAAACCGCTTCTGGAACTCCTCCCCCATCTGCCGAAACAACGCTACATCCATCTGGTGATTCAAGAAGCTGTCTACTTTTAAGATGTTTCCCTCTTTGACAATGCCGTCTTTCTGAATGCGTTCCTCTAAAAAGTTCATGTTTTTCTGTCCTTCCCAACATACAAATTTTGTCCAAAACTGGTAATCGCTTGTACGTTTTTGATTTTTTTCGTATTATAACATATTTTTATGATTCATACAAGTTCTTTTTGTAAAATGGGACGAAACAGTCTACAATCTCCAGAAAGAACAGAAAAAAGATCCGATTTCTGTAAATTTTATTTGAACGGACAGCCGTCTGTCTGGCTTGATTGTTATAATGGGGATAGAAATTGCAAATGACGCAGAATTTCAATGGAAAAACAGAAAAAATATGAAAAATCTTATTGACACAAGAAAAAATATAGTATATAATAAGAATAAAAGAAGGAGGCATCGTTATGGCAAAGGGACGATTGCGGAAAACAGATCGAGTCTGTGCGTTGTGTCGGAACTGGAACGGAACGGTCGGGAGTACGACCATCCAGCCAGTGCTGGGCGGTGGGTTTCAGGTGGAAATGAAAGAAAAAGAACCCTGCTACCAGAGAACCGGACAGACGCAGGCAATGTTTGCGTGTAGCAAGTTCGAGCCGAGATATTAAGAAATGGCTGGGGAATTGGGAAAATGATTTTTTATAAAAATGAAAAAGGAGTGCTATTTAATGCCAATATTTGATGTTTTGCTTGATGTTTTGGGGGCTGTTGGTGATATTGTTGCAGCCGGCGGAAAATGTACAAAGGAAGATTCAAAGCTTCAGGGTACAGAATATGAACAGTTAGGCTCAGACTTGGAACGGTCTGGAAACGATTTCGCTAACAACATGAGAAAGTTAAAGCGTACGTTCGGCGATGATGATGATGAATATGACGATTGAGTTTTCGGAAAAGTATTTTTTTACAGAAAGGGTTTTATCAAATGGAACAGACAAATAGCAAAGCAGAAGCATTATTGGAACAGGGAATGGATTACATCGAAAATGATGCTGTTGACCGGGGACTTCCCTATTTGAAGCAGGCGGCAGAGTTGGGACTTTTAGAAGCACAAGCAATGTATCTGGGAACGCTTTTACTTTCAGAGGACAGCGACAAAGATTATACAAAAGAAATCAAGAAGTGTGTAGAATGGATTCGAGCCGCTGCAATAAACGGAAATCCAGAAGGACAGGAAATGCTTGGCGAGATCTATTCAGGAGGTTTAGGCGTTCCAGAAAATCAGGAAACTGCTGTGAAGTGGTATCGAAAAGCAGCTATGCAAGGAAATGATGGAGCACAATACTATCTTGGGGAATGCTACTATTGGGGAAAAGGTGTAGCACAAAATGATGCCGAAGCAGTAAAATGGTTTCAAAAGGCAGCGAATCAGGAACATGCAGGTGCACAATATTATCTTGGAGAATGTTACTATCTGGGAAGAGGCGTAGCAGAAAATGATGCCAAAGCAGTAAAATGGTTTCAAAAAGCAGCTGAGCAAGGAAACGCAGATGCACAATTCCAACTTGGACACTGCTATTTGAATGGCAACGGTGTATTGAAAGATGAGCGAAAAGCAGCTGCTCTCTATCAAGAGGCTGCCAATCAAGGACATGCAAAAGCACAGTATTGGTTAGGAGACTGTTATCAATTGGGACAGGGCATAGAAAAAGACTTCCGAAAATCCATAGAATGGTATAAAAAATCAATGGATAATGGTTACTGCGAGTTGGATATTTATGATAGCATTTCTTCCGTACTGCTCTTTATTATATGGGGAATGGAAAAAAATGGAGCAAGTTTTCAGAAAATTGCACGTTCCAAAGAATTAGCAGAAGGCATTCAATATGCAGAATACGCCATCAACCATTTTGACTGTGAAAATGCGGAAGATGGGAATATATACGATACACTTGCAGAGCTGTACCGATATAAAAACCTCGATAGAGCACTGGATTATGCAGAGCATGCCGTTGCACTTGGCGTAGAAGGTGCGGACAAAACGTTACAGGATCTTCGCTCTATTAACGGAACATTTGGCAATATTGGTCGATTCCTTTCAGGGCTTTTCGATTAAAATCAGTCACAAACAGGAAACAGCTGCTTACAAATAGAAACGCAGCTGTGCCCTGTTTCTATTCTATCAAATCAAACAATGATGATGGAGGAATGTTAAAATGTTTGGATTTGCAAATTATGTGAGAACACCAAAGCCCGGGGTAACGCCGTTTTCTCTGCCGGTCGCAATTGGAATTATCGTGGTTCTTTCGGCATTGGATACGGTCGGCTGTGTTGTTCTGATTATCGGCAGTTTCATCTTTGCAAAGATGGGACACAAGGGACTGGGAATTGCGTTGGCCTTGGCGAATTGTGTTGTTCCGGATATGCTGCCAGGAATTGATGAGGTTTTTGGAATTGTCGCAACAGGCGGTACGCTGCTGCATGATTACAAAAAAGGTGAAAGTTTGCCGAATAGCATTGTTCATGCCATTGATGCAAAAGATGTTTACCGCAACTGCAGCGAGGAGTATGAAGATATGGATGTTCTACAGATTGCTCAAAATGTTGCATCTGATTATGCAACGCAGCCAGCTTATTCCGACCCGATGCCCGTACAGCAGGGAGAAACGGAACTGGAACAGATTGAACACCTGCATCAGCTGAAAGAAAAAGGCATTCTCACAGAAAAAGAATTTCAGGAAAAGAAAAAACAACTGTTATCGCAGCTGTAATCTTTCAAAATCGTTGTTTTGTTCCCTGCCGGCTCATTGTGATTTCCATCCGGCAGGGATTTTTTTAAAAGTTTCAAAAATGACCAGAAATAACAGAAAACAAACCAGCACCGATTTCCAAAAATTCGATGCTAGTTTTTCTATTTGCAGATTTAATCTTCCCAAATTTGTGCATATTCTGGCTCGAGTTGGTCATAGTATGCAATCAGAGCATCTTCCTGTTTTTCCATGAAGAATGCCTGCTCTGCTGGGTTCAGAAACTTGTTATCAAGATTGGAATTGCAAAAATAAAAATGTCCCTTTGCAGGATGCATCAAATCCAATCCATACAAAGGAACATCGTATTGCTTCTGTTATTCAGAAAGGTTTTCGGTGCAGAACAGGTTGATGCAGTTGTTGATATCGTCTTCAGAACAGTCCACAGAAATGCCCGATGCCAGCCAGTAAGCAGATTCCCCAGCATCATACTGCTTCAATGCATCCAAATCACTGCCATAGCGGAATTCAATGTGCCATATGGTCGCCATAGTATCCGGTGCCATGCAGAAATACGTGAACTCGCCAGAGTCTGCATCATCGCTTTCATAAATATACAGCCCTCTGATTTCTTCCATGCCGATATAGTGAAATGGTGTTTTTTTCTTCATCCTGAAAAATCTCCTGTTTCATATTGGCGTATATGTTGTGCTTTTATTAAATTTATTATACACATTTTTGCATCCAGCGTCAATGCTTTTCCTTAAAAATGAACAGTTGTCTCATTGCATTTATTTTATTTCATTTTTAAGCGATAGAACCACCTAAAAAGCAACTTAGAACCATGTTTTTGTAATACTATACAAAAACGCATTGACAATTTCTGTTGAAAATTGTATAATAAGAACAAGGAAAAAGGAGGATGATGAGCATGAAAAAATGGCATCAAAAGTCAATTGCAATTTTCATCGCAGCAACTTGTTTACTTGCCGGAGGGACGATTGGTCTTTCTCAGGAATCCCTGTCAAAATTACAACTGACAGCAGCAGCAGAAACAGAAAACACAAACTTGGTAGGGGCTTCCTTTGGGTTGGAATTGGAATATGACTATTTGGATGATGGAACTTTGGAGATTACAAAATTTGTAAGTTCCTATTCCACAGATGTCGAGCTGCCGTCCACAATCGAGGGGAAACAAATTACCAGTATCGGACACAGTGCATTTAGTGGCTGTAGCGATATCACCAGTATCACCATTCCGAATGGTGTCACCAGTATTGGATATTGGGCATTTGAAAAGTGCAGCAATTTGACCAGCATCATCATTCCAGACAGTGTTAAAACCATTGGCGGATATGCATTCTCCAATTGCAGCAGTTTAACCGACATCACGATTCCGGATGGTGTCACCACAATTGGATACTCTGCATTTGCAGATTGTCGCAAATTAACCAGCATCAACATTCCAGAAAGTGTAACTCGTATTGGAAATTCTGCATTCTCCAATTGCAACAGCTTAGAAACATTTATGGTTGACCCAGAGAACCCTTCTTATACATCTGAAGACGGCGTATTGTTCAATAAGGATCTGACAACGTTACTGTATTATCCAAAGGGAAAATCTGGAGCATACACCATTCCAGACGGTGCAATCAATATTGGAGAAAGTGCATTTCGGGGTTGTTCCAATCTAACAGATGTCATCATTCCGGACAGTGTTACAACAATTGGAGCAAGTGCGTTTTCCGACTGCATTAACTTAACAAGCATCTATCTTTCCAGTGGTGTATCCAATATTGCAAACACTTCATTCTCGAATTGCAGCGGCTTAGAAGCATTTATTGTTGACGCAGCGAACACTTCCTATACATCTCAAGATGGCGTGTTATTTGATGAAAGCATGGAAACCTTGCTGTGTTACCCGCAGGGAAAAACAGGTACTTATACCATTCCTACTTTTGTAACCAGTATCGGATATTCTGCATTCCGGAGTTGCGAAGGCTTAACCAGTGTTACCATTCCGGAAAGTGTCACTGCAATTGGAGATTGGGCATTTCGGCAGTGCAGCAATTTGACCAGCGTCACCCTTCCAAACAGTGTCGCCAGCATTGGAGAAAATGCGTTTGGATATTGCAGTCAGCTGACCGATCTCTATTATAATGGTACAGAAGCAGAATGGAATGAAATTTCAGTTGGTTATGATGCAGTTGCTTCTAGTGTTTCTATTCACTATGAACCTGTTGTAACAACCACCACAACCACAACTACGATGACTACAACTACCACCACAACGACAACGACGATAACCACAGAACCAGAAACAACTACCGAATCAGAAACCACAACTGAATCAGAAACCACAACGACGACACAACCAACTACCACAACCACAGAACCATCCACAGCAACGACAATCACGACAACTACCACAACAAATGTGTATACATTCATTCCTGAAGCAGACAAATGGAACTTTTTGAATTCCGGTTATAGCTTTGGCGGATATGACAAAACATATCGTGATGGGATATCGGATTCTGATTATAGCAAATTGATGAATGGATTGACCAACATAGAAAAAGCCCGTGTCAATGGTCTATTATATCAAAATTGGTCAGGTTCTTGTTACGGAATGGCTGTGACTTCTATTTTAGCAGCAAATGGCATTTTGAATCCGTCCGATTGGCAAGATGGTGCCACTTTCTTAAGTGATATCGATGCTCCACCAAGTGCAGAAGTAAAATCTTTAATCAACTATTATATGGCATTACAAAAAACAAATGTAGTTGAAAATAAGAGTAAGACGTTTCTGTTTTTTACAGAAAAAGAAAAACTGCAAATTTTAGTGAATTGCTTAAAAGATGGATCGCCTACGCTCCTTACATTTTGGGGCACTGCATCGAATGGGAATGAGTGGGGGCACGCAGTTGTTGCCTACGACTTACAATATGGAACTTACAGTATTAATGGTAAAGCTTATAACGGAAAAGTGTTGATTTACGACAACAATGCTACTCAATTATCAGATGATAAGTACGATTTGTATTTCAATTCTTCTAAGGGTACTTGGACGATACCGCATTATAGCGATGCAAATCGATTAGGATTTATTTCGGATTATATCGGTTTCATCAATTATCATGGATATATTGATACACAAGATGACCCAATTACTGCTGACCCATTTATCGCTTCCCTGCAATCCAATTCACTGGAATCAAATTATGCTCTCACAAAAATCGATTTCAACCAAGACAAAAATTCCTATACATTCTGTGCTACAGAGGCAGACGAAATCCGAACTTTCTCTGACTTTACAGACAATGTAGACGAAAACAATGGTGACTTGAATTTTGCAATGAGAGATGCAACCAAGGGCTATGAATTGAAGTTGGATGGAACAGAAGATGTTGACTTGTCCATGTGGTATGAAAATAGTGCATTCTTCGTAACAGGTTCTAATAGCAATGTTGCCGTATTCGCCCCGTCTGGTTATGTATCTTTAAAGGGCAGCGATACCGATTATCATTTCAATATGCTCTATAATGATGGATATCATACAACAGACTGGTATTCTTTCCAGGTAGAAGGAAATCATGTCGATGCTGCCAATATGAAGCAGACCGAAGAGGGCTATGTTCTCCATGCAGACAACTTGAATGATGTCACTGCACAGGCATACAATGATGATGCAAATGCAGAAGTTACCTTCTCAACGGATTATACCGATGTTTTGCTCTATGAGATTGACCAGGAAACCATTGGCGTTGCAGTCGATACCGATGGCGATGGCACGTATGAAACCACCATTGCACAGAGCGATGCGGACACTACTGCCTACGGCGATTTAAATACCGATGATACGGTAGATTTGAGAGATACAATTGTTTTAAATAAGTATCTGGCAAATATGGTACAGCTTTCTGATGTTCAAGAAGCAAATGCAGATTGCTATAAAGACGGCAATCTGGATGAAAAAGATGCTGCTACTTTGATGAAATTTGTACTTCTTTTGACAGACAAACTTCCAACCTATCCGGATAGAAGCTAATTTACAAGAATTTGTAAAATGAATCAAAAATCCGTCTTTCTGTGTTCCTGAATTTGCACAGAGAGGCGGATTTTCTTTTTATATTTCTCTGATTTGACTATTTGTAGTAGAAAATTAGATGAAAATTTATTTTTTTGTGTAAAATACAGAGATTTCCGCTATTCTTTTGTAATAGCTTGACAGAAATGAACGGAAATGCTATAATTGTACAAAAGGATTTTGCGGGATTCTAAATTCTTTATTTTTTAGTTGGAGGAACAGTTATGAAGGTAACATCAAGAAAAACGATTGCAATGCTCTCTGCGGGGATACTTACACTGTCATGCATTCCGGCGGAAATGTTCCCTGTTTCGGCAACGTCTGCCGTTACAGAAAACACGCTGCAATTGGGTGCTCCGGTCACCATTGACAACAATCTGGTGTGCGAAGTGCTGGAACAGAAAGAAGATGAAACATTTCTTCTGAAAATAACGGATGTGAAAGATAAAACCATCACTTCTTTGACATTCCCAGAAGAATATGACGGCTATCCGATTCAGTTCGTGGAACTGGGCGATTCTGTATTTAAGAATTGTACGAATTTAACAGAAATCACACTGCCAGATGAAATCAGTGCTATTCCAAAACAGGCTTTTTATGGCTGTACATCGCTGACAACGGTCAATGCTTCGGAAAACATTGTTAGCATTGGTGAAGATGCTTTTTATAATACTCCTATTTTAAACGACCAATATGATGAAAACGGCAATGAGGTTGTTATAAAATATTTTGGGGACTGGGTTATTGGGATGAAAAGTAGCCTTGGTGAAGATGAAAGGGACATTTCTATCAAAGAAGGAACGGTAGGAATTGCAGATTGTTCTTTTTCAAAGTACTATTCTATTAATGATATTAGTATTGTTCAAATTCCAAGCACATTAAAATATATTGGGAATTCTGCATTTAATAATATTTGGGCTGGAATAAATTTCACGGATATTGTACTTCCGGAAGGTTTAAAAACAATCGGCAACAGAGCATTCGAAAGTTCTTCCATTACAGAAATCACAGTGCCTGGTACTGTTGAATATGTAGGAGAAAGTGCATTTTCAGATTCAAAAATTGAAAAAGCAGTAATTGAACCCGGTGTAAAGGAAATCAAAGATGGTGCTTTTAATGGATGCTCTAAACTTACAACGGTTACAATTGGTGACGGAATTGAAAAAATAGGTCAATTGGCCTTTGCATATAACGATTCTCTCACTGATGTTACCATTGGCGAAGGACTGAAAGAACTACAAGGTTACTCTTTTGCTAACTGTAAGTTTTTGAAAAAGATTGACCTTCCAGACAGCCTTGTTTCGATTTCATCTACTACATTTCAAAATTCTGCAATCATGGAAAATGGTCTGACGCAGTTGAAATATGCGGATAACTGGCTGATTGGTTATAATACCAATCATACGGATGATTCGGAAGTGACTGTTAAAAAAGGTACTGTTGGAATCGCCTCCGAGGCTTTAAAAAGTCACAAAATGGAAACTTTGAATCTTCCGGATGGCCTAAAATATATTAATAGCAAAGCAATTTCTTATACAAGCAATCTGGAAACAGTAACACTTCCGGAAAGTCTTGAAAAAATTGATGATAATGTTTTTAATTCCAGCCATATTACTGAAATTACGATTCCAAAAAACGTTTCATACATAGGAGAAAGTGCTTTTTACTTCTCTTATTTGAAAAAAATCACAATTCTAAATCCTGATTGTGAAATTGTAGATGGTTATAATACATTAAAAGGAACGATTTATGGTTTCAATATATCAACTGCACATGATTATGCAGATGCACATAATCGGAAGTTTGTTGCTCTGGATGCTGTAGAAACAACTACGACCACAGAAGCAACCACGACGACCACCACGACTATAACGACTACAACGACCGCTCCTGTTACAACAACTGCACCGACTACCACAACAACTGAAGCAGAACTGATGCAAGGGGATGTGGATGGGGATGATGTCATTTCCGTATCCGATGCTGTCGATGTGCTCAAAATCTATGCGATGTCCGCAGCTGGAATGGATGTCAGCGATTTCACCGCTGCACAGTTCCAAGCAGCAGATGTTGACGGAGATGGCGTCGTAGCGGTTTCCGATGCAGTATATTTGCTGACCTATTACGCAAGAAAAGCAGCCGGTATTGATGTTACATGGGACGACATTGTGAACAAGTAAACCTTTAAGGCAGTATAGATGGAAAAAGCAGGTAGGGGCTTCCCTACCTGCTTTTTTCTTTTAAGTTTCTGAATTTTTTATGAAAAAAAGAAAAGAGGTATGCATATACATGCATACCTCTTTTTGGTGCCGCTGACCGGACTTGAACCGGTACGGATTTTACTCCGAGGGATTTTAAGTTTTTAAATCGGTGAAGCGTTTTAATTTCTTTTGTGGTCTTTTGTTCCCTTTTGTGCCCGATTTTTCGAGCTTTTTGAGTATCAAAAATTGAAAAACACCGAATTACAGCAGCTTTCAAGAATCATAAAAAACCATGTTTTTTGGTAGACTTTCGGTAGATTTGTGGTAGACAAAAGCCGATAACTTGACTTGGTAGACCTACGGTAGACACACGAAATAAATTTAGTTCCCTGCGAAAAATACCGATTCCGGTAGAAAAAATCGGCACAGGGGATAGGAAATGTCTCGTGTATTTGCCACACAAGAAAATGATAATCTATTGTTACTAATAAAGCGGATCTGTGCTTTTGACCTCTAAAATTCAATCAAAAAAGCAATCATTCAGCGGACGATGTTCCATATAATTGGAGCGTTGTCCGCTATTTTTATGCCTGAAAATCGAATATCACGTCTGCTGTTTTAGTTATGCGTAATGAAAAATAGGAGGTTTTTTTATGTCTGAACGCCAAATCATCACGATCAGCGATGACAAGCTGTCCTGCGAAGCAACAGCTATTCTGCTGAGAATGCTCAATTTTCCTGATACAGACTATCATACCGCAGAGGAGCTTTGTCCGTTCTTTGAGAATGATTCTCTGAGAACTATCAGGAACGCTCTGAACGAACTTTACGATGCAGGCTACCTCCGATGCAGCGGTAAGACCTATATGGTCAATAAGCTCAGGATCACGCAAATGAAGCTCGCTTGAGCTGAAAACAGGAGGTGAATGGATATGTCTGCTAAGAAAACAAAAAAGGTCAAAACAACACCGTCATCGGTGTGCCGTATCAATAAAAATGCAAACTATACCGTAATGAGCAACTATCATCTGCGGTCAACGAACCTCAGTCTGAAAGCGATCGGACTTCTGAGTAAAGTTCTTTCCTTGCCGGAGAATTGGGATTACTCTATCTCAGGTCTGACTGCGATTTGCAAAGAGAAAGAAACAGCAATCAAGGCAGCATTGGACGAACTGAAGCATTGGGGGTATCTCAATGTGACTAAGCTGATGCCGAATGAAACGAACAGCGGTCGGATCGAGTATGTCTATGACTTCTATGAGTATTCAGAAAAGGATACGCCTGATGCTGACCGGGACGATGATGATACATATGCCAAAGTAAGCTCCGTAAGAAAAGCACCGCAAGGGGCAGAAAAACAAGGCATAGAAAATCTACCCCTTGAAATTCTACCCATAGAAAAACAAGCGGTAGAAAATCAGGGGCAAATAAATACTAAGAAGATAATAAATAATAATCAAATACGGAGTGATCAAGTATCTATCGATCAATCCCACTCCGACAGCGAAAAAGCTGTTGAAAGACAGGCAGACGGACGGATCGACGGATATATCAGCGAAAAAGAGATCTATACCGAAGTAGTGAAAACCAACATCGACTTTCCATACTTTGCAGAGTGGCTCGGTGATGAGGAAGAAGCTGAGGAGATCATTCAGATGATCGTTCGGCGGATATGCTCCAGAAAGAAAACAGAGCGTATCTGCGGACAGGATTTTCCCAGAGAAGTTGTCAAGTCCACTATGCTAAAGGTTGATATAAACGTCCTTGAAAATGCGATTGAGCAGATGAAGCGTGCAGACAATGTGCGAAACTATGAGAGTTATCTTATCAGCACTCTGTTCAACGAAGCCAACGGCAAGCGGTTCAAGGAAAATGCTGAGGGACGGTGG
>OJNJ01001783.1_pt1 | contig 11826 bp, 10 predicted proteins | sample 1597491 | NCBI WGS metagenome assembly OJNJ01 (sample SAMEA2452132, study PRJEB22498) | human gut metagenome | biome: human feces; feature: human gut; material: feces | place: Australia | collected 2012 | reverse complement strand
ATGGCTAAGAAGTATGATTGTCCCTTTGTGGATAATGAAATGCCTTATGGCAGAGGCCCGCAGGGACATCCGGTGATCGTGGATTATTTCTATCATGAGGAAATCCCAGGGTCAGAAAATACAGGAAAAAGAAATTGTTAAATAAAGCCTTAAATAGAACTAAAAACAGTAGGTGTCTTTTCAAATTACAATGGAGGGGAGATATATTTTGGCATTGACGAATTATGTTAAAAATGTTATTTAGTGTTGCATTTCCACATAGACTATGATATAGTGAACATATGAACAGATATTCATATGTTCATAAGATAATAACAGGAGGCGTTCAGACGTGAATACCGAGGAAAATAAGGCTCTGGAAGCAGAGGCAGAATGTTGTGAAAGTTTTCAAGTGCATAGTGATATGGTAGAGGCCGTGCGGTGTCATATGCCGGAAGATGAGCTGCTGGACAGTATTTCAGATACCTTTAAGGTATTTGGCGATAAGACGAGAATTAAAATACTGTATGTATTGCATACATGTGAGCTCTGTGTATGTGATATTGCACAGCTTCTGGATATGAACCAGTCGGCGATTTCCCACCAGCTGCGTGTGTTAAAGCAGGCAAAGCTGATTAAAAGCAGACGGGAAGGCAAATCTGTATTTTACTCGCTTGATGACTCTCATGTGCGAATGATTTTAAGCATGGGTATGGAACATGCAAAAGAACAAATATTATAATAAAAAGTAGAAAGGTGGAAAAAGTTATGAAAAAGAAATTTAAGTTACAGGATTTAGATTGTGCAAACTGCGCAGCAAAAATGGAGGATGCAATTAAGAAGATTGACGGTGTACAGGATGCAACTGTAAGCTTTATGACTCAGAAGATGACAATAGAAGCAGATGATGCACGCTTTGATGACATCATGAAGGAAGTTGTATCTGTATGTAAGAAAGTAGAACCGGATTGCGTTATTTTAATGTAGGAGTTGCGTATGACAGATAAGCAGAAAAAAGTTTTATACCGTATTATTGCTACAGCACTGCTGTATGCGGTGCTGCTTGTAATGGAACACATCGTAAAGCCTGCCTTTATGGAACAGTGGTATGTGACACTGGTATTATTTCTGATTCCGTATTTTGTAATCGGCTGGGACATTATGTACAAAGCCGTGAGAAATATATCACACGGACAGGTATTTGATGAAAATTTCCTGATGCTGATTGCAACAATCGGCGCGTTTGTGGTCGGAGAATATTCCGAAGGTGTTGCGGTAATGCTGTTTTATCAGGTCGGTGAACTGTTCCAGAGTTATGCAGTCAACCGTTCCAGACAGTCTATTACGCAGTTAATGGACATTTGTCCGGAATATGCCAATCTGGAAGAAGACGGCAAAGTCAGTCAGGTAGACCCGGATGATGTAGAAGTCGGCAGTATTATTGTTGTAAAGCCGGGTGAGCGTGTGCCGCTTGACGGGATTGTCATCGAGGGTGAATCCATGGTGGATACTTCATCCCTGACCGGTGAATCCGTGCCGCGCCGGGTGGCAAAAGACAGTGAGATTATCAGTGGCTGTGTGAATGGCAGTGGGCTGTTGCGTGTAAAGACGACAAAAGAGTTTGATGATTCTACCGTTACAAGAATCCTTGAACTTGTTGAAAATGCAAGCAGTAAGAAGGCAAAGGCAGAAAACTTTATTACAAAGTTTGCAAAATATTATACACCGGTCGTTGTAATCGGTGCGCTGCTTCTGGCAGTGATTCCGCCGATAATCTTTGGTGGAAATTTCTTTGACTGGTTACAGAGAGCCTGCATTTTTCTTGTAATTTCATGCCCGTGTGCGCTGGTTATTTCAGTGCCGCTTAGTTTCTTTGGCGGAATCGGTGCGGCATCTTCGTCCGGTATTTTAGTAAAGGGCGGCAATTATCTGGAAGCTGTTGCTGATTTGGATACGATTGTATTTGATAAGACCGGTACGTTGACAAAGGGTGAATTTGAGGTCAATGAACTGCTGACGGCAGACGGCGTATCTGAGGCAGAACTGCTTGAAGCTGCCGCATATGCGGAAAATTTTTCAGATCATCCGATTGCTGCTTCAATTAAGCGTGCATTTGCAAAGGAAGGAAATGAAATAGCCGCAGAACGTATTTCTGATGTAAAGGAAGTGGCAGGACATGGTATCCGTATCCTGCTTGACGGTGCAGAAGTATTTGCGGGAAATGAAAAGCTGTTAGGCGATAACGGCATTGTTGTGGTACCGGCTGAAAAACCGGGAACGGTTGTTTATGTGGCAAAGAGCGGCAGCTATATGGGCTGTGTCATTATTTCAGATACGATTAAGCCGGAAGCAAGGCAGGCAATTAAGAGCTTAAAGCAGGCAGGTGTAAAGCAGACGGTTATGCTTACGGGCGACCGCAAAAAAGCGGGGGAAGCCGTTGCAAAGGAACTTGGAATCGATACGGTTTATACCCAGCTTTTACCGGCAGATAAGGTGGCAAAGGTTGAGGAACTTTTAGCACAACACACGGATGGAAAAGGCAAGGTTGCCTTTGTCGGTGACGGTATTAACGATGCGCCGGTGCTTTCCAGAGCGGATATTGGTATTGCAATGGGCAGTATGGGTTCCGATGCGGCGATTGAAGCGGCGGATATTGTGCTTATGGACGATGACACCACAAAGATTGCCAAGGTTGTAACAATCGCAAGAAAGACTCTTGTGATTGTAAGACAGAATATCGTATTTGCACTGGCGGTAAAGGCATTTATACTGATTCTCGGTGCATTCGGACTTGCCAACATGTGGGAAGCGGTTTTTGCAGATGTCGGTGTATCCGTGATTGCGATTTTAAATGCAATGCGTATGTTGCGTGTAAAATAAAGCTTTCATTAAGCTTCAATTAAACTTTAATAAAGTTTGTGTTCTTTTCCAGACATCTATTGCACAATGAAAGAAAGTGTATTATAGTGTAACCTCGAACAGGAAAAATGGAGGAAAAGAACAATGAGAAATTTTAAGAAACTTGCACTTGTCGGTGTATTTGCAGTAGTAACAGCATTTTCCGTAACAGCATGCGGTTCATCAAACGACACTACACAGGAAGCAACAACTGTTGACAGCCAGGCAGAACAGGACAGCAAGAGAGCAGCTTACAGAGAAGAACAGTCAAGACTTGCAGAGTCTAAGGCAGCAGCTGCTGCAGAAGCAGAAGGCACAGCAACAGAAGCTGCAAAGTAATATAAATTAAAACAGGCAGACAGCCGGAATAAGGGACAGTCCTGCGCAGTGGCGTGGGGCTGTCCCTTGACTTTGCCTGTAAAAATATGGTATCATATACATTGTTTGCGGGTATGGCGGAATTGGCAGACGCGCCAGATTTAGGTTCTGGTGGGAGACCGTGCAGGTTCAAGTCCTGTTACCCGCATTAAAATAATAATTAAGTGAGATAAAGACGGCGGTATCGAAATATAAAGATGTCGCCGTTTTGTTATTTTTAAATTTTAAAAACTTATAAAAAGTTTATAGATTTATCCGGTAAAAAGTGGATTTTTGACTTGAAATATAGTAGTATATGTAATATAGTATTTAATACTATGTAATGCAGATTGACATTACACGATGTGAAGTTAATGTGATACACGGAAATGAGGATGAATTATGGAATATAAAATTATAGCAGACGGGGCATGTGATCTTTACGGTGAAAATGCAGATAAAATCGGAGTTCAGATTGTACCGTTTTATGTTGCGTTTGAGGAAAATGTATATAAAAAAGAGGGTGCGGAAATTGAAGTCCGCCACTTCTATAAAGAAATGGTAGAAAATCCGACGGTTTTCCCAAAGACGTCCATGCCGTCTGTACAGGACTATGTAGATGTTTTTACACCGATTGTTAAAGCAGGCGAGGGCGTGCTTTGTATCTGTATTACCACAAAGTTCAGCGGCTCTTATAATTCAGCGGTCAATGCCAGAAATATGCTCTTGGAAGATTATCCAGATGCAAAGATTGAAGTGATTGATTCTACATTAAATACGGTTGAGGAAGGAATTTTTGTCAGGGAAGCTGCGCGGATGAAAGCGGCAGGACTTTCGCTGGAAGAAAGTGTGCAGGCACTGGAACGGATTAAATCAACCGGCAGAATTATCTTTACGGTAGGCAGTCTGGATTATCTGATTCACGGCGGAAGAATCGGCAAGGTGCTTGGCGGTGCGGTCAATATGCTCGGCATTAAGCCGATGATTGTCATGCAGGACGGCGAGATTTTCTCAAGCGGCATGGCAAGGGGCAGAAAGAAATCCATTGACAAACTGCTCGTGCAGATTAAAGAGCATTTTACGAAAAACAACCTCAATGCCAATGATTATGAAATTGTGGTGGGTTACGGTTACGACTATGATGAAGCGGTGTCCTTCAGGGACAGACTGCTGGAATCCGTGAAAGAATATTCGGATATTACATCAATCGACATTTATCAGATCGGTGCAACGGTCGGCGTGCATACAGGACCGTATCCGCTGGGTGTCGGATTGTTAAAGAAATATGATGCATAAGGCAGAACGGAAAATGTATGCTGATAACTGAAAGACATATCGGGCAGAACGAACAAAACAGGCAGTGCCGCAGGAGAACTCTTAAAACGGGAAGTCCTGCGGTACTTTTTGTGTAAAAGAAGACTGGACAACCATGCTTTCGGGTGCTATACTCACATTGCAAACAAATATATAACAAATAATGAAATATATAACACGAGGAGATTATTATGGAACTGGCGTTGATTACAGTGAAACAGGTAGTTGTTTTATTTATTTTGATTTTTGCGGGATTTGTCTGTGTAAAGACCAAAGCGGTTAAAATGGAAGGGAAAAAAGCATTTTCGGATTTACTCTTATATCTGATTGTACCGGCAATGGTTATCAATTCGTATATGATGGAATTTAATATTGACATTCTCCATAATCTCTTGAAAGCGTTTGAACTTAGTATTTTACTGCTGCTTATCGGACTTTTTATTACGCTGGCATTGACGGCAAAGCACAAAAGTCCCGATTTGCCGATTATGCGGTTTGCCTGCATTTTTTCCAATGCGGCATATATGGGATTTCCACTGATTCAAGCGCTGTTTGGCTCGGAAGGACTGCTTTATGCCAGCGCATTTGTAACGGTTTATAATATTTTACTGTGGACGGCCGGATACGGCATTGTCAGTAAAAAGGTTCGTGCAAAAGAGGTTTTGCGTACAATCTTTACCAATCCGGTGCTGATTTCAGTTGTGGCAGGACTGCTTATTTATCTGTGTCAGATTCCTGTGCCGGACATTATAAAACAGCCGGTCAGTTTGGTTGGCAATATGAATACACCGCTGTCGATGTTTATTACAGGCATGATTATTGCGGGAAGTGACGTAAAAGGACTGGTTTATAATAAAAATATATGGTATATTATTCTGGTGCGTCAGCTGGTGATTCCGGCGGTGTGCTTTGGCGTATTTTCGCTGTTTCATGTGACAGGCATGGCGGCGCAGGTGGTACTTTTGCTGGAAGCCTGCCCGAGCGCGGCGATTACGTCTGTGTTTGCAGTGCAGTTTGGGTATGATGAAAATCTGGCGGCAGGAGCAGTGGTTATCACTACATTTTTTAGTATCCTGACACTGCCGGTCTGCGCAATGCTGCTGACAGCTTAAATAAAAGGAAATGGAGATAGAAACAAGAGATGAAATCAAAATGGAAACTATTTTTTCCGTGCTATTTTGCATTTTTTGTAAATGGCGCGATGGTGCTTCTGGTAGGGGCAATTCTGCCATATCTGATTGAAGAAGCGGGTATCAGCTACAGTGTGGCGGGCGGACTGCTCTCCGCATTTGCAATCGGAAATCTGCTGGCAAGCTTTGTCAATCCTCCGCTTGCGGGTAAAATAGGCAGAAAGGCAACGATTGTGAGCATGTCGGCACTGATTCCGCTGATGTGGCTTATAATTACATGGATTCCGCCGGTGCCGGTATTATATGCGGCATTTGTACTGCTTGGTATTGGCAGGGGTTCGGTCAGCATTATCAACAATGCGGTTGTCAACGATAATTCGGATGGAAAACCGGCGGCGTTAAATCTTTTGCATATGACATTTGCAGTCGGTGCATTTTTATCGCCGTTTTTAACATCACTGTATATCGGTGCAGACATGGGCTGGCGTGCGGTTGCGTACACGGTTGTTACAGGTTCGGCGCTTGCCTGCCTGTTTTATGCATTGATGGAGCTGGATTATAACTGGCCGAAGGAATCCAAAAAGGCACAGCAGGAAAATAAGGAGCAGTCGAAAGAAACATTTTATAAAAATCCTGTATTTTATATTATGGGATTTCTACTGTTTTTGTATCTGGGACTGGAAAACTGTGTCAACGGCTGGTTTGTAACGTATTTTAAGAGTATGGGCATTATGAGCAGTGCGTATGCGACAAATCTTGTATCTGTCACATGGATTATGGTAATGCTCGGAAGGCTGCTTACGGCAAAGCTTTCCACAAAAATTGATAAAAATAAGCTGATTTTTTCATATTGTATTGCTACAGCCGCATTTTTTATCCTGTTATTAGCGACACACAATCTTGCAGTCATTACCGTAGCGATTGCGGGACTCGGATTTTTCTTTGCGGGCATTTATCCGACCAGCGTATCCAGCGCCGGTGCGGTATTGAAAGGCTCAAACACAGGAATGTCCATGTTTCTTGCGATTGCAGCACTCGGCGGTATCGTAACACCGCAGATTGTCGGCGTGCTGGCAGATTCTTTTGGCATGACGGCGGCAATTTTGGTGCTGTTGTTTAATGCGGCAGGCATGTTTGTATTGTCATTGGTGAATTTAAAGGTAAACAGTAAAAGCAGACTGTTTTGATGACAGATGAGAAATCGCCTGCGCGAATTTCTCATCGTCACTTCGCGATATAAAATCGCTCAGTATGGAGGGTATATGGAATATAAAATTGAAAATGAATTTTTAGAGGCGGTGGTTTGCAGTAAGGGCTGCGAACTGGTTTCCGTAAAGACCAAAAAGGATGGCGCAGAGCATATCTGGCAGGGAAATCCAGATGCGTGGAAGCGCCATGCGCCGGTGCTGTTTCCGTTGGTCGGAAAGTATAAGGACAACAAAACAGAATATCAGGGAAAGACGTATGAAATGTCCCAGCACGGTTTTGCACGGGATATGGAATTTGTACCGGTGTCAAAGACGAAAGATTCGATTGTGATGAATTTAACAGATACCAAGGAAACACTTGAAAAGTATCCGTTTCATTTTGAATTACAGTGCAGTTTTACGTTAAAGGGCAGCAGTATTGAAGCAGGATGGAAGGTCATCAATTCCGATGCGGAAACGATGTATTTCAGCATTGGCGGACATCCGGCATTTATTTGTGACGACAGACAGTCGATGGCAGGCTGTGAGGTGGTTTTTGGGACGAAAAAGCCGGCATTATCCTATAAGCTGTTAAATACAGACGGTTTGGTGGAAAATGAAGCGCATGAAATGAAACTGCATGAAAGTAGAGTCACCGTCACGGAAGACTTTTTTGACAAAGACGCATACATTTTTGAAAACAGCGGCTGTCATGAGGTCTCAATTCGGGCAGACGGTAAAACGGCAGTCACCGTGATCTTTGATGCACCGGTATTCGGGCTGTGGTCGCCCGGCGGTAAAAAAGTGCCGTTTATCTGCATTGAGCCGTGGTACGGCAGAGCCGATGCGGAGGATTTTGACGGAAACCTTCAAAAACGTGCATGGCAGAATGAATTAGAACCGGGAAAAGTTTTTGAAAAGGCGTATACAATCGCATTTTAAGTACATAATAAATACAAGGTAAAGGCAGAATTGTAAAGAAATGTTTGCGGTTCTGTCTTTTTTTTGTGCAAATTCAACTAAAAACGGTCATAAAATTCGCAATTTTGACTGATTGATTTTGACCGAATTTGACGGTATAATCAGATTAACAAAAGGAACAGTGAATGAACAATTAAAAAGGCAGCGCAGGACGTTTGCAGAATGGAGAAGAATATGATTTATACAGTGACGTTGAACCCTTCGCTGGATTATATCGTTTCTGTAGAGCATTTTAAACTGGGGCTGACAAACAGAACCGGTTTTGAACAGATTCTGCCGGGAGGCAAAGGCATTAATGTGTCAATTGTGTTAAAGAATCTTGGAATTGCCAGTACGGCACTGGGATTTACGGCAGGCTTTACAGGAGATGAAATTATCCGTGAATTGGAAAATACCGGAATTTCACAGGAGTTTATCCGGCTGGAGGAAGGCATTTCAAGAATTAATGTAAAGTTAAGGTCCATTGACGGAACGGAAATCAATGGCAGAGGCCCCGAGATTAAAAAGGAACGGTTAAAGGAACTGACGGACCGGCTGTGCCGGTTACAGCGGGGCGATGTATTATTTTTGTCCGGCAGTATCCCCGTATCGGTGCCGGAAAATATTTACAGCACGATTATGCAACAGTTGAAAGACAAAGGTGTGATGATTGTCGTTGATGCGACAAAAGATTTACTGATGAATGTACTTCCATATCACCCATTTTTAATTAAACCCAATAATCATGAATTAGGAGAAATATTTGGCGTAGAATTAAAGACAAGGCAGGAAGTTGTGCCATACGGAAAGAAGCTTCAGGAACTGGGCGCGGAAAATGTACTGATATCCATGGCAGGAGAAGGGGCTGTACTGATTACAAAGCACGGTGCGGTTTACAAAAAGGAAGCACCCAAAGGAAAACTGGTAAACGGCGTTGGTGCAGGGGATTCTATGGTGGCAGGATTTATGGCAGGATGGCTTGAAAAACAGGATTATGAATATGCATTTCACATGGGGATGGCGGCAGGAAGCGCCAGTGCATTTTCAGAAAATCTGGCGACAAAAGCAGAAATTCAGGCAATATATGAGCAGATAACAAGGATAAATTTACAGGAACAGACAGGAGGGATTTTATGAGAATTACGGATTTACTTGATGCAAGAAGCATTTCCTTACAGGCAGCACCGGGAAATAAGGAAGAAGCACTCAATCAGGCAGTAGAACTGATGATACAGCGGGGAAATATTTCAGATAAAGCGTCATACCGCAGACAGGTTGGGGAACGTGAAAAGGAAAGTACAACTGGAATTGGTGAAGGCATTGCGATTCCGCATGGGAAATGTGCAGCAGTAGCTGCTCCGGGACTGGCAGCGATGGTGATTCCGGGCGGTGTGGATTTTGATTCGTTAGACGGAGAACCGGTTACACTGCTGTTTTTGATAGCAGCACCCGATACAGAAGACAATATCCATCTGGATGTACTCGGTAAGCTGTCTATGCTGTTAATGGATGAAGAATTTACACAGCGGTTACGCGGTGCGGGCAGCGTGGAAGAATTCATAAAAATTATTGACGAAGCAGATGAAGAAAAAGCGGGAATCGAAGAACGGCTTGAAACAGCAGAAGAAACCCAAAAGAGCAGTGAAGGCAGCGTAAAGATTCTGGCAGTAACATCCTGCCCGACAGGAATTGCACATACGTACATGGCGGCAGAGGGGCTTGAAAAGGCGGCAAAAGGGAAAAACAGCACGATTAAAATCGAAACGCGGGGTTCAGGCGGTGCTAAAAATGTGCTGACAGAACAGGAAATCAAAGAAGCAGACTGCATTATCGTGGCGGCAGATGCCAAAGTGCCGATGACACGGTTTAACGGCAAAAAAGTAATTGAGTGTCCGGTATCAGACGGTATCAGCAAGGCAGATGCATTAATTGACCGGGCAATAAAGGGGAACGTTTCCATATATCATGCGGGGGAAGAAGCACAGGAATCAAAAAATGAAGCAAAAGGCGGGATTGCACATCAGATTTATACACAGTTAATGAACGGTGTATCGCATATGCTTCCATTCGTAGTCGGTGGCGGAATCTTAATTGCCATTGCATTTTTAATTGACGGTTTATGCGTAGATATTGGTTCGCTGACCGCAGAACAGCGTTCTAATTTCGGTACGATTACACAGGCGGCAGCACTGTTTAAAGGTATCGGTGGTGTTGCCTTCGGATTTATGCTTCCGGTGCTGGCAGGGTATATCGGCATGGCAATCGGGGACAGACCGGCACTGGCAGTCGGTTTTGTCGGCGGCATGATGGCGGCAAACGGAAAATCGGGATTTCTTGGCGCACTGGTTGCAGGCTTTGCGGCAGGATACATTATTCTGGGGCTGAAAAAGCTTTGTGCGAAACTGCCGGAAACAATTGAAAAACTGACACCGGTATTGATTTATCCGGTAGCGGGTATTTTAATCATCGGACTGCTTATGCAGTTTATTGTAGAACCGGTGATGGGCGGCATTAATACTGGATTAAACAGTGCGCTGACCGGCATGAGCGGTACCAGCAAGATTGCACTAGGATTTATTCTTGGCGGCATGATGGCGGTTGATATGGGCGGACCGTTTAACAAAGCGGCATATGTATTCGGTACGGCATCGATTATTGCAGGCAACTATGATATCATGGCGGCAGTTATGATTGGCGGTATGACACCGCCGTGTGCAATTGCGCTGGCAACAATGTTATTCCCAAACAAGTTTACAAAGCAGGAGCGGGAAGCAGGACCGACCAACTTTATTATGGGACTGGCATTTATTACCGAAGGTGCAATTCCTTACGCAGCATCCGACCCTCTGCATGTCATACCGGCATGTGTCATTGGTTCGGGGATTGCAGGAGCAATGTCTATGGCATTCAAATGTACACTGATGGCACCGCACGGCGGCATCTTTGTTGTACCGGTAATCGGGAATCCGTGGATGTATCTGATTGCACTGGTTGTTGGAATGGCGGTTTCAACGGTGTTACTCGGAGTATTAAAAAAGAAAGCAGAGGTATAGGTATGAAAGAATTTCAGTACACAATTACAGATCCGGAAGGGATTCATGCAAGACCGGCAGGAGAGCTGGTTAAGGCGGCAAAGGCATTTACAAGCAGTATTAAGATTGTAAAAGACGGAAAAGAAGGCGACTGCAAAAAGATTTTTACGGTTATGGCACTGGCAGTAAAAAAAGACAATGAAGTGACAATCCGTATTGAAGGTGAAGACGAAGATGCCGCATTTACGGCAATGGAAAAATTCATGAAAGAAATGCTTTGATTTAAAGTGTGCGGATTAAGGAGGTGCGGCGATGCGTGTATATAGTGGAAAAAGTGTTTTTGGCGGCATTGCAATCGGAACAATACAGGTTTATAAAAAAGGGGAACAGCAGGTCAAAAGAAGAAAGATTGAAGATGTTCCCGCAGAAATCGGACGGTATCGCACGGCAAAGCAGACAGCGTTAGAACAGCTTCAGAATCTATATGACAAAGCGTTAAAAGAAGTCGGACAAGCCAATGCGGCAATTTTTGAAATTCATCAGATGATGTTAGAAGATGACGACTACAATGAATCCGTAGAAAATATCATTGAAACGCAGAGGGTCAATGCAGAATATGCCGTCGCCGTAACCGAAGATAACTTTGCGCAGATGTTTGCTTCCATGGAAGATGAATATATGCGTGGAAGGGCGGCTGACGTGCGGGACATTTCCGAGCGGCTGGTATCGGTGTTGAGCGGAAACGCAGGCGGCGGTGTGCAGACCGAAGAACCGGTCATTATTGCGGCACAGGACCTTGCACCGTCAGAAACCGTGCAGATGGATAAGCAGAAGGTGCTTTCCTTTGTGACAATAGACGGTTCTATGAATTCCCATACGGCGATTCTTGCAAGAACCATGGGAATCCCGGCACTTGTTGGTGCGTCAGTTCCGCTTGACGATACGATTGACGGCAGGCTTGGCATCGTA
>OJNJ01001769.1_pt1 | contig 11888 bp, 10 predicted proteins | sample 1597491 | NCBI WGS metagenome assembly OJNJ01 (sample SAMEA2452132, study PRJEB22498) | human gut metagenome | biome: human feces; feature: human gut; material: feces | place: Australia | collected 2012 | reverse complement strand
TGATAAAGTCTCCACTGCTGCATGTTATTTGTTCCTTGCCAACTGTCATACTTGCATCTCCTTTTTGAAGCAGGAAGAATTCTTCCATGGTGGGGTGTAGGTGCTCTGTTGCTGCTTCTCCGGCTTTTAACCGGGTTACGGCAATTTGGGTGAGGGGAGTGGATGTTTCCTGACTGTTGAGTAATACCCGTTTCTCACCGATACCATGGGTGGTGGAAATAGGAATGATATCAATAATCTTTTTTTTCATTAACTTATCCTATCATCTTATTATATGAGCTTCGTATAGAGAGTTTCAATTTCTTTATTAATGGTTTTTATATTAAATGTAGTATTAGCCAAATGAATAGATTCCTGCGAAAGTCTATCACGTAGGTCTTTATCACGGATAAGTCTTTCTATTTGTGTTGCTAAACTGTCAATATCTCCAGGAGAAAAGAGTAATAAATTACTTCCTTCTTTGGCTATATCGGGTATTCCTCCTACTGGGGTTGTAATAACAGGAAGCCCATAACTCCAAGCATCTAATACTGCCATAGGAAACCCTTCTGCATAACTCGGAAGACAGAATATACTGGCTTCTTTAAAGGCTTTATCTTTTGCAGAACCATTTATCCAACCGAGGAAAATTGTTTGTCTTTCAATGCCAAGTTCTTGGGCTAAAGTTTTTCCTTTTTCAATTTCTCCATTACCGGCAAATACTATTTGCCAATCTGGATATAAAGAAGATATTTGAGCGAAAGCTTTTATCATATCTGCATATCCTTTGCGAGCATTTACGGTTCCGGCATAAAGTATTTGTTTTTTCTTTTGATACTTGTTGCTAAGCATTTCAGTGGTACATGGATTATAAATCACTTGTACTTTATTTCCTAATTGAAAAACTTGATTGACATTGTTTTTCCACATTTCTGATAAAACAACGACAACATCTGCTTTATTGAAGAGATAGTGATAAATCTTTTGATATTTACTATTGATAGTAGTTTCTGGTGAAAAGGCATGAAAATGTACTATTACTTTTTTTCTCCAAAGTTTAGCCCACCACATAAATGCACATTTTCTTAAAGCAGAGGGAGGCTCACTCGTATGTATATGCACTAAATTGCAAAATGGTAAAAAGCACAAAAAAACAGCATATCCTTTTATAAAGTACCATAATTTGTATATGCTGTTTTTATCGATATGTGTTTCGATCCACTTACAATGAAATTTTTTCCATTGTTCACCTGTCTTGTGTGCTTTTATAACGGAAGTAATACCGCCTCGCGTTTTACATGAGGTGGCAACAATTAAAACCTTGGACATATTAATTTTATTTCTTTGCTTTTATTATTTGTGCTGGTATTCCGCCTGCAACGGCATTACTTGGTATGTTTTTGGTAACTACAGAATTCGCTCCTATTGTGACATTATCTCCAATACTAACAGGAGCAAAAATTTTAGCACCAAGGCCAAAATAACAATTATCTCCTACAGTGATGATATCTTTTGTTTCTAATTCATGTTTATTCCCGAATACAACTCCAGGTAATAATGTACAATGCGCTCCGATAGAGCATTGAGCTCCAACATGGATGAAGTCTCCAACATGATAAATATGTACTCCTGGACCTATTGTATTAGGATAAATTGTTATGCGCAATTTAAAACTTAGTCGTTTATAGCAAAAAAAATGCCATAAGAATAATGGGTGTTTTTTTCCAAAACAATTTAGGTAATATTCGGTATAACGTAAGTGGCGTATCAAATGATAAATATACCATTTTTCATTATGAAGAATGAAATCTTGAAAGTTGGGAATTTTACTATAACGTTCAGAATCTTTTAATAAGTAGTACTTAAGTTCTTGTCGTGATAGAATCATGCAGCCCTCCTTTCTTTCCTATTTACCCCTTGTGTTTTACATAAATTGTTTATTATTAACGGGTTGCCGAGTTTTCTTACTACGGTTGTATTGCTTGGAATATCCTTTGTAACTACATCATTCGCACCTATAGTGACATTATCTCCGATTGTCACTTTACCAAAAATTTTAGCTCCTAACCCTATGTAACAATTATTTCCTATAACAACTCCAGAGAGTATTGTGCAATTTAATCCAATTTCGCAATTCCTTTTTATACGTACTAATGCTCCTAAATGCATTAATCGGAAACCTGGACCTAAATTATTGGGTTTGATGTCTATTTTCAGATTAAAACACATTCGTTTGTAACGAATGAACCAATACAAATATCGCAATTTATGACTTGTATTTAAATGGTATTCTACATGTCTAAGAGCATAAATATAATGCCATATATACCAACTTTCATTTTTTACAAGCCAATCTTTCAGTGTTGGCTTTCTTCCTTCAAAGCGTTTTAAATCTTCCGATAAATAATATTTTAAGTCTGTCTTGGATAATATCATATTATTTTCTATATATTATGTTTCCTTTTGTAAACATTCAATTAATAGTATCCTTTTTAGTTTGACTACTTTTAAAACATTTTAATTGATTTCTGTGAATTCTAGCTACATTGTAGTAAGTTACTATCATTTTAAACTAAAATTTTGCGAGTTTAATTTTAGTTTATAATAAAGAAATTATTAAAAAAGCGTTAATTTAAATATCTGTATTTTAATGAATACTCTTATTTTTTTATGGATGATACATACTGTTGAAAAGCTTTAGCATATAGTTCCGCGCAATGCTCCATAGAATAATTGTTATTAAAATATTCTTTTAGCTGTTCTGTATCTATTTGGTTACTTGTATTATAAGCCTTTACCAAGCAATTATAAAAATTAGATAATGTAAAATCTTTTGAAACAAACCCTAAACTCTCATCTTTAATTACATCAGGAATTCCGCCAGCAGGTGTACAGATAGGTATGACTCCACAAGACAAAGCTTCTAATAATGAAATAGGAAGTCCTTCATATATTGAAGATAATACAAAAAAATCAGCTTGTAATAAATAATCACAAACGTTGTTTTTTAATCCTAACCAATAAATGCCTTTATGTGCTTCAGTTAACAAATGTTTGTTCTCTGGATTATCATAACAAGCACCAATCATAATTAGAATTCCTTGATTATTATTTTCTAAAAATTTGTTGAAAGCTTGTATTAGAAGTTTCTGATTCTTTTGAGGTTGACAACGAGCTATATGTACAAATACTTTATCGTTAGGATGTAGTTTCAAACTATTGATTTCTTCTTGTACAATGTTATAGTTGGAGGAAGGTATTAGCAAGGAACGTCCATTATCAATTTTTATGGCGTTGTCTAATTTGTATAATTTTTGAAATGATTTATAACATGTTTGTGATATGGTTATCGCATGAATAGAATGTTTATAGAACCAATGATAAACTTTTTGTAAATATGGCTTACGTATGCAAATCTCCGCTAAATTATGCAAAGTATGGAAATAATTAGTTTTTTTGTATAATAAAGCTGGTAGAAAAATGCATATGGCATCTGTATGTGTATGAACGATATCAGGTTTTTCTTTTTTTATAATTTGATAAATTCTCCATATAGCTTTTAGTTGCAAGCCGGATTGGCATTTCAGGTTTTTGTACTTGATATTCTTTTTCAAATCTTTTTTGTAATAGGCTTTTTCTGAAATATTATCATCTTCAATTGTACATAGTATAACTTCGTGCTTGTTTGCCAATTCATTGCATAGATCAACGACAAAACGCTCAGCACCAGCCCAAGAAGTTGAATAATGCAGTTCTAATATTTTCATGATTCAAGAAATAGTTATTTATTATATAGTTGCTGACAGAAAGTAATGATACGTTTCGCCTGATATTCAGCATTGAAATCTTTTTGTGTTAATTTAAATCCTTCTACACCTATTTGCTGGTTTTTTACGGGATTATTCAAGGCTTCCAATATTTTATCAGCTAATATCATGTAATTATTAGGCTCTATTATATAAGCATTCTTATCATTTTGCAGATAATATGTTGCTTCACCGACATCCGTTGTTATTACGGCCCTTTCACATGCTAAATATTCCCCTAATTTTGTAGAAAAACAAAATATATTTTGCTGAGTATTATATTTGTTTATGATAGTTAGATAGCAGTTTCTTTGATAATCAAGTAATTCTGCCTCATTTAAAAAACCAGTAAAGATAACTTTGTCTTCTATATTGTATTCTTGGAGGATTTGTAGAATCTCTTTTTGATGTGGAGAATCCTGTATCTTTCCTGTGAAGTAATATTTTATAGGCTGAGGGAATTTTTGTGATACAATGCCGAAAGCTTTCAACATTCCCAGTATTCCATCTTTTTGTTCGGATAATGAACCGGAATGAAATAAATATATCCCATTTTTATTATGTGCTTTTGGAATATTTTTATTGGATTCTACTATAATAGGAATTTTAAGAGTTTGTGAATGCGGACTATATTTCTCTGCTAATTTCATTAAACTAGTAGATATTGCAAAAAAACCGTGATAAAGTGGAAATATGTAATTAAGCATTATTTTGCGGTGTAAAATAGCGCTATAAGTTTCTTTTCCTGTACCATAAGGCAATTCATTTAATTCCATTATGACTTTAGCTTTTTTATAACGTATAGTCAACGCACATAAAGCATGCCATAATACTCCTCCTTCGTATACGACTGCAATATCTCCTTTTTTTACATGCTGATATAAATATTGTAGCGTTTTTATGTATCCGTAAAAGTCATTCAATTTTCTTAAAAGAACATTACTCTTTCTTTGGGGACTTCCTGATAAATATAGATAATAGGTATCATCGAATATACCCTCTTTTTCCTTATTGATAGGAGATTGACCAAATCGTTCAGGAGAAATAGGAATAAGAACCTGTTTCTCTACGTTATATTTGTTTAGTCCTTTGGCATAGCTACGTATACGTGCAGTACTGGCTTTGCCTATTGGGTACATGTTTTTTAGAACAAAATAAAACTTCATTTTTAGTCTATTGTGAATTACTAACTTTTTAATAGGTTTATAGAACGTTTTATATATGATGCGCAGCTATGTCTATATGTTTAATAACTTTACAAGGATTACCTGCAGCTATTACATTTGCAGGTATACTTTTGGTTACAATACTATTCATTCCTATTATAGAATTTTCTCCAATCGTCACTCCTTTCATTACAACAACACCTCCACCCAACCATACATTGTTTTCTATGATAATAGGTTTGGGAGCAGGAGTTCTTGGATCATCCAAATGAAAATCTCCGTCTAGTATTTTGGTATTTGCTCCAAATCTTACGTGGTTACCTATTTTTATAGAACAAAAACAGTTTATAGATGTCCCCGAAAAACCACATGAGTTGCCGATGCTAATTGTGGCGTGGGGTGTTTCGGTAGATAATATACAGGAGTGTTGTATTCCTAAATGGTTGAAATAAGAATTAGAAATGAAGTGGCAGTTATTTCCTATATAGATATTGCTTCCCTCTGTAAGATGAACGGATAATCTGTTGCACACTTTCAGGCTTTTTCCACATTTTATCCCTAAGAGGTGGAAATATACGTAATAAAAGCTACTTGCTGCTTTTACAAATAATGAATGGTATATAAAATTAATCTTGCGAATAATTTTATATAGAATGTTTCTCATTGTGTTGTTGGATTATAGTTTTATATATATTGTAATATTGTAGCCTTGCTTTTTCCCTGTTGTGCCGTGACAAAGCTACTTCTCTGGCTTTTTTCCCGTATGATATAAGCTCTTCCAAATGAGTGGATGATGTTAGGATGGCGCCCGCCAAATTGAAAGGGTCTCCATCTTGAATAAGAATACCGGTATCTCCATCTTTTAGAAGAGAAGAAGTTCCTCCTGCATTAGAGGCTATACAAGGCATTCCAAGTAACATTGCTTCGCACAAACTATTCGGACTGTTTTCAATGTGACTCACTTGGCAATATACGTCACTATTAAGTAAATAGCTCATCATTTCGTCTGCCTGTTTTTTGCCTAATAATTGAATATTAAATTGAGATGAAGTACGTTTTAATGCCTTTTCAATAATTTTTATTGTAGGACTATTAGAAGTTACTCCTATAACATTCCATAAAAAGGAGAATCTGCTTTTAGAAAGCTGTTCAGCTGCGAGCAGAAGGGTTTCATAACCTTTGTATAAACTATCACTTAAAATTGTTGTGATGGTAAATATGTGTGGTGATACATTTTTTTTCCAGGTATGCTTATAAAACTCTTCTCTTAATAATTCTTCACCTTGAAAATAGGTTGAGTGTGGATTGAACAATTTAGTAATATTTTTATCCCATGTTGTTCTGCCTATTATGTATTGAGCTTTATTTAATATTCTACTTTCTCTTTCTGCACAAAAACGAAAATATTTATAATTATCATAGAATGTTTCCTTTTTTAACTGTTTAAGGTAAGATTCTTTTCTATCAGCTAGTGATTTTGGAATTCCGCTATAATACTTTATATAACATGGATTTATAAGCCCTTGAATGGAAATAACAACAGGAATATTCGTCTTTTCTTGTATTAATCCAAAGCAGTTTTCACTACCGTGTATGTGTATAACATCTGGATTAATTATATTGATAATAGTTTCTATTTGTTTTAAAATAATGGAATCTTTTTGAGATAGTATTTTGTTTTGTTTCCCTATTACCCGATATAATTTATCTTTTGGAGAGGTTGATAAATACATGGGATGATAGGTAACCTGTTCTAAAACAAAACTATCATTGGGGTATTTTGAGCTAAGGTAAGCTATGTGTAATTCTATATCATTATTCTGTTTTAATTCATGTTCTAATGACGTTAGCCATCCTCCACCTATATTACCTTTTCCATACTCTTTTTTTGCAGCTCCACATGGAGTATTTGTTATCCATAAAATTTTTAACATATCGTTGTTGTTATAATAGTGCTATTTTCTTATTAAATATATCCTCTATTTGGTTATTAGACATTTTTCGAAAATATGGTAAAATAGAGAGTGATATGATGATCCATAGTACAATGTTTGAAGAATCTAAGGAATTAAAATCTTCTATCCAAGCATATGTCCATCTGAAAGCTAAATATAATCCTACTAAAATTATATATTTATTGTTGGATTGATAAATTGCTTTTTTACTACAAGTCCAAAATAACATATAATATAAAAAGACACCGATAGCTCCATACCAGGTAAATATGTTGATGATAGAAACTTCGGATTGGGTACGCTCCACTGTATCTTTTTTGGCAATATTACCTGCTTCTTCAAAAAAACCTACTTGAAAATAAGAATCGTATCCATGGGCAGGAGTACGCCCTTGCCATAGATAATGGTTGGTTAATGCAGAAGTTATTGCTTCCACATATATAAACGTTCTGGTATCGGCTAATGCTTCATTCTTGTTACTTCCATTTTGTTCTCCTATTTCAAATATATTAAAAGTTTTAGTAACTCCTAAGATGAAAAAAAAGATTGGGACTATTAAGCAAAATATGCGTCCTATTTTAGCTATAAAAATTAGTCTATTAGTTTTAATATAGGCTAATAGCCCAATGATAAATGCTATTCCATATTTAATAATATGACTACGTGCATCCAAAGAAAAGAATAGAATAAATAACAACAATAATAATGTGATAATTTTACTCTTTTTATTAAGTGTTTTGAAGAATAATAGATAAATTTGTAAGAAACACAGATAAAAACCATACACATCATTAATTTTACATGTTATAATAATAATAATGAGTAAAGGCAATGAGTAATATTTCCAATATGTTGCTATTTTTAGCAGAAGATTAGGCTTGGCTATGTATAAACAACTTATAATTAAGATAGTACCCGGAGTATTTACCAAAAAATTAGCTAAATTATTTTTTGAGTAACATTCGAATAGACCAATAATGCAAACTATACATACCCAACATATATAGGCTGCAACCCATTTGTTGTTTTTTATTGTACTTCGGGTTATGTATTGGCATCCCCATATAAAAGGAATTGTTAATATAATATTTCTAAGTAATTGAGCAGTCCAAGTTGACGAAAATTTAATCTCCAACCACATGTCAACAGCTAAAAAACTTACAAGAACTACTGTAAATGCAAGTATGGATGTTTTCTTGATTGTATATGGACTATTGAATGTATTGGTCATTGTTGATGACTAAAATGTTGAAAATGTTTGTTTTATAATTATCCATGTTTTAGAATGTGCCTGCATTGCAATGGAGCTAATATTAATCCATTAAAATTTGCAATAATAGCTGCGATTAATATAGAGTGAATGCCCATATGCATTTTTTCTATGAATAGATAAAGCACTGCTAAAAAAATGAAAGGTGAAATTATAGAAGCTATAAATTGTATCTTTAATTTTCCGGATCCGTTGATAATGCTTACATAAATGCTGCCAAACATTAATACAAGATTATATATAAGAACCCAAAAAGACAGTGTAATAGGAACAGAAATGTTGCTTCCTACCCAAATATTATAAACTTGATTGCTGATAATGAGCATTGCTATCCCAATAATAAAGGCAAAGCCGAAAAAAACTAAAAATTTATTTTTGGTTCGACGAATCCAATTATAATCTTGATGAGTAATAGCATCTGTTACTGCCACCCATATAGGAGTTGTTAGTATTCCCCAAACCATTAATATTATGTTGAAATATTTATTGGCAATATTGTAAGAGGTTACATCAGAAGCACCGTAATAGCGAAGAATTAGAAAATTAATCATCTGGTATTGTATGATTGCAGCTATTTGGATTACAAAAAACTGAAAGCCTAATTTTAAAAGGTCTGGCGCTAATTTAAAATCTATTTGTTTTATACGGGGAGCTATATTTTTATAACGCCCCTTAAATAGAGTTATATTGAAAATCGTTAATATGGCTAAAGGAGATATACATAACGCACAGCACAAATAAATTAAATTCCCTTGTGTTGTATGCACTAATATAAATATGATGATTAGAGATGTCAGTTGTTGTAAAAAAACGCGTAAAGATTCATCAGCAGGTCTCTGTTCTGCAAGAATAACTATATTAATAGTTGATAAAATGAAGTTGATACAAAAATATGTTATGATAATAGAAACAGCAATAACTAAACTGTCTGCATATTTATCGGGTAAATTTAAAAATGCACACCAATCAATAAAATGTGTAGCTATTAGAAGCAAAAACATTAATGGAATAAAAATTAGAGCTAAAATGGCATAGGTTGTACTTACATATTTTTGTCCTAATTCATAATTCTTTAATGCTAATGATTCAGCTAATTTATTTTTCAATCCATTGTTTATTCCGATGTCAAAAAAACTAATCCAGGCTACCATGGAACTTAGAGTTAACCAAATTCCGTAGCTTTCACTATCAACGTACTCTAAGGTCAATGGTACTAATAATAGTCCGACTAAAATACTTCCTCCTTTGATAAATAGCATGGACAGAACATTTTTTTTGGCCCTAATGGAACGCTCGCTTCCTTTGTTGATAAAATTTAGTAATAATTGTTTCATTAAAATTATATAATAGAGCAAGTATATCTTTTTTCTTTTTATGGAGATGGTATAATATAATCACCTTTTGATAATTGCCATTCCAAAAGGAAATGAAGAACTTACATAAAATGAATATGTATAAAATTCTGATATGAATTTGTTATATCGACTTGTCACTTTATTCTTTATCCTTTAAGAGAGCTAGGACTTAGATAATGATAAAAGTACGTACCGTATCATTTGAACAGCCACTTGTTTCCATATTTTCAAATATTCAATTGGTGAATACTTGAAAATACGCCATCCAAGATTGAAAATAGTCCACAAATGGAAACGTAGAAACATTACGGTGCAGTTGATGTTTCTCTTGTGTGATTTGTTATTTGTTAGAGAGTTTGCTTCGTAAAAATAGGCTCTTAAAGGATCATTGTAGCATACTACCTTATAACCTTTTTTGGCAAACATAAACCACAAGCGGCTTTCTGTATAAAAATGTCCTTTTACTTCAGGAAATTTGTATTGTTTTAATAGGGCTGTACGGATGCATCCCCAATGTTCATCCAATATTTTGTATTTATAGGTTAGTTCTACATTATCACTTACCATGCCATTTTTTGGATAAGCTTTACCACGTAATTTGCCTGTTAGCGGATCGTAAACGCAAACATTTACACCCGAAATTTGATTTAGGTTTCCATATATATTTTCAATCTGGTTAAGATGGTCATTGAAACATTCTAATGTGATAGGCAAAAAACTGTCATCAGCATCAGCCGGTAAGAATATTTCTCCTCTAGACAAGTCTACAGCTTTGTTCCATGTACGATGTTTACCAAGATTTTCTTGAGAAAAATATCGTATCTTATTCTTTATAGGACTCTTCTTAATAAGAGTTTGTATTACGGTATCGGAATTATCGTTTGATCCATCGTTAATGATTATCCATTCAAAATCGGTGTAAGTTTGACTTTCTACAGAATCGAACACTCTTTGTATCGTTTTTTCACCATTATAGCAGGGAGTAAAGATTGTGAACTGATGTTTGTTAGAAATCATTTTTTTATGTTTATAAAGTTATCATACAATAATTGGAAAGGTATATGCGAATATTGCATTTTTACTATATAAGTGTAATTGGCGTTTTTGCAGAGAATTTGGATTTAATATGCTTTAAGTCTTACAGACAACTCTTCTGAAAAAATGTTTTATACTGTCGGGAATAAGTAATACATTGATTTACAATATTGTATTGCTTCATTTCTGAATTTGAATATGTTAAAAAACATTGAATGAGAAAAAATGTAAATACGCTACGCTTTCGCCCCTCCCAAAATCCGGAAAAGGCGAAAGCAATAGTAATTGATAAATGTGCGGCAAATTTACAAATTTAGTTGTAATATGCCAAGTTTTATGAAGAAAAATTAATGACATGTCTCTTCGTAAAACTGCAATAAAACTTTACTCTTTCAGCTTGGGAAATAAGGTTTTTACCCCTTCCCGATAGATACGTTGTGCGTTTTCAGGCGTTGTGAACTCTTCAAACCCTCTCAGAATCCTGTCATAGACGCTTACTTCATAATTATAGAGCCCTTTTTTATGTTGTTGAAGTGGGTGGGGCTTATGTGGCAAGCCTCACGGAGCTGGTCTTTGGTGATTTTAAGCTGTTTCATTTCCTTTTCGAGGAATTCGCTGAACTCAGGGTGGTTGGTAGCTAATCTGTAATGTTGCATAATAAAAATGTTTTTAGTTAATTATATGAAAATATATAAATCCCGTACCCATATAGTGGGTACGAAGAATATGGGTACAAAGGTATACCTTTGCAACAGTTTTTAAAACAATTTAAAATATAAATGCTATGAAAGCACATAAAACTACTCTTTCCGTACGGGAGCTGCAAAAGACCATAGGGCAGTGGAAAAGTCGGAAAATTACGGATTCCACCATTGCAAAGCTGTTGGAACTGATGTTGGGGATGACCGCCTACATGAACGAGGATGCGGTTTATCCTGTGGAGAATTTCTATGATATCAGCAAGGCGCTGAAGTTTAAGAACGCGCGGTATCTGGTGGAAGCGGTCAGGCTGAGCGGAGCGTTCGGAATTGTACCCGGCGACAATGTGTACGGGATGAGTTCGTTCTATTCCTGCCTCTGGAAAGAAAAAGAAAAAACGGATGATTCCGCGGAAACTTTACCGGTAACTTTACCGGTAAAATTACCGCAGGGGGATATATATAATATATATACTATACAGGATAATAAGAATAATACATCCTCCGGAAGGATTTCTTCTGAGGAAAAAAGCCTGGAAGCCGCACGTAATTTCTTTCACCTCATCAACAAAAATCGGGTGGATAAGATGCGGATTTTAACTCCGCTCATCGACGGCTTCCAGC
>OJNJ01001767.1_pt1 | contig 11900 bp, 15 predicted proteins | sample 1597491 | NCBI WGS metagenome assembly OJNJ01 (sample SAMEA2452132, study PRJEB22498) | human gut metagenome | biome: human feces; feature: human gut; material: feces | place: Australia | collected 2012 | reverse complement strand
ATACGTCCAAGATTTCTTCTGATTTCAGATATTCATTCTTGAAACGGACATCTAAAGGTCTATATCTATTTTTTGATTGTGAGTATTGTTCAAAGGTTGTATTACACATACCCATCTCTTTGGCTCTCTTATATCTTTCTTCAATAGTTAGATTTCTTTCAAAATATCTGTTGGCGAATATGGCAGGTGCAAATGATTCTACGGGTATCATTCCCGTATCTGTTTCTTCATAATCTGGTAAAAACTGATTAGCTACTTCCCACACATATTCTAATAGTGGCTCATTTAGGCATTTGCAGCTTTCAGTCCAATTTACTTTCAAATCTGGAAGTTCCTCTATCTGATATAGTTTTTCTTCTGGCATGGTGCATTCATTATTAGTTATACTGCAAAATAAAAGAAAAGTCTGCAAAATACAGACTTTCTTCATATTTTCCATTCTTCCAGATTGAAACTTTCCTGCAACTGTTTAAAAGTGTATTCTTTTTCTGTAATACGTTCCAAGACAAAAGAAGTCATTTTAGGTTGCTCTGGTAAAGTTGGAACTATTACAGTCCGTTTTACCTTGTTGAATCTGAAAGTTGTTGGAAGTGCCCATAAAAATGGTTTGTTCCTATTATGATACGCTATGATAGTTTCCAAGTCATTCTTATAAGTAATGACTATGAATCCACTATTTAAAGAAACGGAATAATAGACTACTTTACTAAGTAACTCTCTGAACATTTCTCCCTTGCCCTCCAGAGAAAGACTGTCAAGTTCTTTTCTGGACTGGCTCTTTATTTCATCCGCTATTCTTCTGTTGTTGGATGCAATTTCTTCATCAATGGCTTTCTTTTCCGTTTCTATACTCTTTATCTGGCTGTCTATTGAATCCGCCTTGCCATTCAATGCCTTGACTATTGCGATATTGGTGGAAGCCATAACATTGTCTATGACTGTTTTCAAATCAGACTGTAGTTTGGCTATTTCCGAATCCTTTTCTTTTATGCTTTGTGTCAGTTTTATATTTTCAGCTTCTATTTCTGCAATTTTCTCATTGCTCTTGGCTTGGTAAGTCTCATCCAGAGTTCTAAGTCTGACATCTTTCCACACCGCATATATTAAAGTTTCAGCCTTTATGCCAACATTGGTGCATGGGCTTTTTATTCCCATCTTTATTCTGTCAAGACATCTGTAGGTAATGCAGGATGAGGTTCTGCCATACATTGAGGTTTGCCCACAAGGACACTTGATAATGCCTTTCAACGGGTTATAATGTTTTTGTGCCTCACCGCTATAATTCTTGTTCTCCTGCACTTTCTTGTGTGCCAGATTCCAGATTTCATCTGATATGAATTTTACGGGAAGTTCCAGTTTCATGCCTTTCCAATATCTGACACCGTTATAAATGGAATCATTTATAATTGTTCTGATAGACTGTTCATAGAACGGTTTGTTTCTTGCTGTCCTATATCCAAGCATATTCAGTTTTTCTGCCGTTTTTCCTAGAGAAAGACCGTTTGCCACATAGTTAAATATATCTCTGACTAACTGCATACGTTCCTCATCTTCCACCAATAACATTTTGGGGGTTGCTCCCTTTATATAATTCGGATTGGGCACTGCCTTAAAGCCTGTTGGTATATTACTGTCTGTAAGCATTAACGGAAACGCTTGTACTTTACTGTCTTTACCTGTAGTCATACGGCTTACTATTTTCTTTCTTTCATCCGCTGCTCCATAGGCTTTGATTGCAAGCATTAAAAAGTCAGAAAGAATGATAGTTTTTCCAGCTTCATATACCTTGTCTGGTTCGTCCAGTATTACTAAGTCCACGTTTCTAATGATTGTGTGAATCTGTGTCAAAGTTTCAAATATATCATCTTGACGTGACAGTCTGGACAACTCACTAACTACTACCATGTCAGCAACGCTATTGGTAATGTTTAGAATACTGTTCAATCCGTTTCTGTTGCTGACTGTTCCAGATATGGCATAGTCTTCTTCTATTCTTAACAGAGAGTACCCCTTATTCTCACAATATTTTCTAATCAACACCCTTTGCCTTTCAAGGTCTTGATTATCAGTAGAAACACGAATATAACCTATAACTCTTTTCATTGTTTATCTTATCTTTGATGCAAAGATAAAGAGTATTTTCAATAGCAAGGTATAACTTTAACAACTTAACATTTTGCCGCATTTTGCTGCCACCGGAGCTGCGTTTCGGCTATACGGACAGCATCGACTTCAAGAGCAGACAGGAAGCGGAGCGCAGCCTGGGACGCTTTCTGCTCGTCAACATCGACGAGTTCGACCAAATCAGCATCAACCAGCAGGGTTTCTTGAAGCATCTGCTGCAGAAACCGGTTGCCAACCTGCGCAAACCCTACGGCAGCACCATCCGTGAGATGCGGCGGTATGCCTCCTTCATAGGCACCAGCAATCAGAAGGACTTGTTGTCCGACCCCAGTGGCAGCCGCCGTTTCATCTGCATTGAGGTCACCGGTCCCATCGATACAAATGTCACCATCAACTACCGCCAGCTCTATGCACAAGCTCTGAATGCCGTAGCCAAAGGTGAGCGCTACTGGCTGGATGATGCCGATGAAGCCATCTTGAAGCGGACGAACCGGGAATTTGAACAGCTCACCCCACTGGAACAACTCTTTCACAGCCATTTCCGTGCGGCAGAAGAGGATGAAGAGGGGCAATGGATGATGCCCATGCAGATTCTTTCCGCTTTACAGACAAAGACGCGTGACCGTCTGGCAATCAACAAGGTTGCCGTATTCGGGCGGACGCTCAAGAAGCTTGAAATACCGAACAAGAAGTCAAGGCAGGGGACGCTGTATCATGTAATGCCGCTGGATTAAATGCTCTGCAGTAACCCCGCACAAGCATCTTCCAGAATGTCCAGCACATACTCAAAACCTTCGGAACCGCCGTAGTAGGGGTCCGGTACATGGTCGGCATGGGTAAACTTTGTACAGTATTCCGTCATGCGGTGTATCTTGCTCCATTCGGCGGTTGAAGGGGCACGATCTTTCAGGTCGTCGATGTTGCGGTCGTCCATACCGATAATCAGGTCGAAGTTGTAAAAATCCTCGGTACGTACGGGTCGCGAAAGATGCGTCAGATTGTATCCACGGCGGGCAGCATGGGCACGCATCCGGCTGTCCGGCAGTTCGCCCTGGTGATAGGACAGAATGCCTGCAGAATCGATTAAAAACTCATCCGCACGTCCGGCTTCTTCTATCAGATGTTTCATGACTCCCTCTGCCGAGGAGGAACGGCAAATGTTGCCGAGGCAAACAAAAAGTATTCTTTTCATACAATTAATAATCAGCGTATTATATTCTATCTAAAAATATTAGTTTACTATATGGTTTACATTCTATGACACAACAAATATGGTTTTATCTAAATACTTATTGCAACATAGAATAAAACACTTACACGACAAAAGCCATAGAGACGTTGTTAAAGATTGTTTTAAACACAAACAATACAGCCCTAATCTGTCTCTTTTTGTTAATACAACAAACTTACTAAGACCACATTTTAACAAAACAAATCGTGCAAAGATAAGCGGAAGAATAGCCTATCAAAAAGTATTTTAGAAAAATAAGAGATTTTATTCCTAATTTTTAACACCACAGCAAGGTATCAACCTCAAAACTTCTGTATTCAGACAACACATAAAACGTTCAACTTATTGAGTATCAAAAATATATCGAAGCTATAATTTGTAGATTAGATTACATGACGGAAAATATACTTTAGAGTGTTACCTCTACCCAAAAGAGAGATTACTCCCCCTTCTAACATGATGCAAATATAAACTTTATCTCCAAGATAAACAAGCATTAAATATTGTTTGATTTAAATTTTATTATGTTCACGTTAAAGCCATTATGATTTTTGGATTTCAAATAAATCATTCCGTACATTTGCAACATCAAACGATTGAAATACAGATTGTTTCTCTTCAAGCAATCAGATTCAATCACAAAACAAAAATGTTATCAATGTTTAATTTTAAAATACAAAAACAATGGAAAATTTGAAAAATCTCGTATTGGCTGCAAGCAAAAAAGTAGAAATGAATGGCGTTACTGATATTAAAGAGTTGTACCCTGATTCAACCGTATTTGATTCTATTGAAGAATTTGAACAACATGTTATTGATAGAGCAGTTGAATATATAGTTTACAATTATCCCTATGAAGAAGATTATACATCAGGAACTTGGATGTTCTCAACAGCTTGTGATTGTGAAGGTGATTGGATATTCTTGATTGATGGAGACTACCGTCTCATGGACTACTGTAATGTTAGCGACACTAATGTAAGCAATGTACAACATACAATTTGGGAAAATAATATTGAAGAATTTAATGATAGGCTTTCAGAAGAACTTGAGATTAAAACGAATGTTGACACATCAACACATACCATCGAAGGTAAAGAAGTGACTATCTCAACAATCGAAGTTCTCAACAAAGAAAGCGAATAACATTATTTGAAATATACATTAAGATGGATTTACTGTTAAAAGTGAATGTAACTTTTTCAATAAATCCATCTTTTTACAACAAAACGTTAGTATTCAGCATATTATAGTAAACTTCAATATTCACTTCCAAGATTTGTGAATATGAAATAGAAAAACATGCCGATGCCTACTTTTCATTTTTTAATGGTGTATCAGGCAAGAAGTCTTTAGGAGAGCAACTAAAAACTTTAGCCAACTCATTTAAATGATTGAGATTATATTTCGCTCTCCGTTTAGGATTCTCAATATCTGCAATGAAACTTGGAGAAAGATTCATATAGTCTGCCAATTCTACTTGTGACCACTTTCTTTCCATCCTCATAGCCTTTACCTTTTGTATTACAAAATCTTCTATATTAGTCATATATGCTAATTATTTAAGTTGGTAAAGGAAAGATTATTGCAGAAATATTTTGAGCGTACATGTACGTGTATTATCTTTGCGCCATCAATTAAGCAAGAAGCATTTAACTAAAAAAAGAAAAATGAAAAAGAAAGCTATTTTTTTATTGACCATTTTATTAATGGCAAGTTTCGTAACAAGCTGTTCAAGCGATGATGATAATGAAAAAACAGAGTTCACATCAACACTAACAGCGAATGGAAGTGCAGTTAAAATTACAAATCTCGAAGGTAAAGCAATAGCAGGCTCTATATACGAGTTTTGGATAAATGATGCAACATCTGATTTTTATATTCAAGGGAATATCACATCTCATGAAGTACATACTTCGGGAAAGGACGTTACCAAAGACTGTAAAATGATGATTGCTTTAGTGAATAATGAAGAATGGTATACCTCCGAAAAAGAGTACGTTTCTGGTACTGTTACAATAGAAAAATGGGATTTGGAAAATTTCAAAGTTACACTTGTATTTAAGGATTATAAATGCAAATCGGGTTCAAAGAGTATTGTTTTGAACGGCAGTGTTACCTTTCCAACATCCATAAATATTTAATCAATAGAATAAAACAACTTCAAATTGAGTAGTTACACGCAAGTCTAACAATTAAATACGGCTTCATTATTCCTATGAATAAAATTGCACTTGCACTTATTTTATTAATATTACCATTCTCTTTAGCCTATACATCACCACGAAAAAAGGTAGGCATCGTTTTAAGTGGTGGTGGAGCTAAAGGGGTTGCGCATATTGGGGTAATAAAAGCTCTTGAAGAATTAAATATACCTATTGATTATATTGCAGGAACAAGCATCGGAGCTATTATTGGCGGATTGTATTCTATAGGTTACACATCCGAACAATTAGAAACAATAGTAAAACAAACAGATTGGATAAATTTGCTTACTGATAAAGTTTCACGCGAAAAAATTCCTTTCCCCTTTAAATCCAATGATAGCAAATACCTTGTATCATTCCCATTCAACAATAGTAAGAAGAATGGAGGCATAATAAAAGGGAAGAATATATCACAGTTATTACATCAACTTACAGAAGGTTATCAAAATGTAACCAATTTTGATAGCCTTCCAATTCCTTTTGCATGCATTGCCACAGATATGGCAAGAAACCAAAAAGAGGTCATTCGCTTTGGCAAACTTTCAGAGGCAATGCGAGCTAGTATGGCTGTTCCCATTGTTTTTTCACCAATATATTCAGGACAGAAAGTTTTAATTGACGGAGGATTTAAAGATAATCTGCCAATTGATGTTGTTAAAGCGATGGGAGCAGATATTATTATCGGTATTGATGTACAATCTGAATTATCAGATGCAGACAACTTGCATTCGATTGCAGGAATAGCCAACCAGCTTATGCTAATGATTTGCCAATCATCACTTGACGGAAGCACTAAGGATATAGATGCTTATGTAAAAGTTGATGTAGAAAACTATAATGCTGCAAGTTTTACAAAAGCCGCAATAGACACTCTTATTATAAGAGGAGAAAATGCCGCAAAAGCCAATTACAATACATTATTATCAATCAAGAATAGAATAGGCATAGTAAATAATAAAAGAAATAATAAAGCCCAATTACCCTTGTTTTATCCGCAATATGTTCCAAGCAATGATAATCAACTAAGAATTGGACTAAGATTCGATAGCGAGGATATTGCAGCAGTGATGCTTAATATCAATTTGAATAAACATAAATTCGGGAAAGCCGAAATAGCGGTAAGAGGAGGAAAACAATCTTTCCTCAGAACCCAATATCATTTCCCCATATCCAAACCACAATGGATAACACTTTCAAATCAAATTGGTTACAATGACATATTTTTATATAGTCATGGATACAAAATATCTAATCCAACCTTTATACGGAATACTAGCAGTCTAATTTACTCTATTACACCTTCAAGAAACCTTCAAATGGAAGTTGGAGCTTCATTAGATTATCATCGGTATTATAGGACATTGGCAAGTGAAGATGCAACACTGATGAAACGAAAAAATTTATTTCTTAATTATCACACGAAATTGAAATATGAAACTTTAGACAAAAGATATTTTCCGACTAAAGGTCTGAAAACTAATATTTCTTATACAATATATACCGATTTGCATACCAGCACTGCATACTCATCACTTGCTACCCAAATCACTAAGATATTTCCAATCGCACTAAATACATTTATTATACCGACAATATACGGAAGATTTATTTTTAATGATGGTATTCCGCTTATGTACAGTAATGTCATTGGTGGAGAAGGATATAATCCACATTACGAGCAACAAATACCTTTTTCAGGGCTGCTCCATACAGAATCCACCCTGAAATTATTGGGAAATGCACGAATCCAAATAAGACATAAATTCCATGAAAAGCAATATCTTACCTTATCAGGAAATTATGCTATCCATCAAAATCAGTTTTCTAATTTCCTTCAAGGTAAAAAAATATATGGAACAAGCATCGGATATGGTTACGATAGTCCATTGGGACCTATAGAAGGATTTATATGTTACTCCAATAGGACTAACAAACTGGGATTTTATCTTAATATCGGATTTGGATTTTAAAAAATATAGATTTAAAAACTGAGCATATCATAGGTTTCTAACAATTCTTGTGTCCGTAACCCTAAATATCTCCGTGTAGTCATTACATCAGCATGATTAAACAATTCCGACAATTTGATAAGGGCAAATTCCGAGTTTTCCCCAGCAGCCTCAACAACCTTACGCCCGAATGTTTTTCGCATTGAATGGGTAGAAAAATGTTCCACCTTCAATCCATATTTGCTTTTTATTGACTTGAACAGTACATTGATTCTTTGTGTACTATACACCGTCTTTTTACGACTAATAAAGCACTTTTCATTTTTATCTATTATATTCAAAGCCATACAACAGTCAGCAATATGCTTTTGAAAATTTGAATTAATTTTTATTTCCCGTCTTTTACCCGTTTTCTTTTCTACAATAACGAACTTTTCATCATCTAACAACATAGACCATGTAAGAGTAAGAATATCCGATATGCGTAGCCCAAAGAAAGAGCCACAGCCAATCAACAAAGACATACGGTATTCTTTATCACGATACAACTTTCTAACCAATGATAACATTGAATCCCATTCCATGTAATCCGAAGTAACATAGCTATTTTTTAAACTCATAATATTCTTTTTTAATTGAAATCTATGGTTTTTGAATTTAACACGAACCCTTTTATTATTAAATCATTGATAATCAACTCATATTCAAAAGTTATATTAATGAATATCAGGCTGCCATCAATAAATCCGTTGGAGTTGCCAAGGCTGCCAATACAGCAGCCTCTTTTGCCTCATAAACTCTTAATGCTTCTCTGTCAATCTCAAACATGTTTTTCTTTGCCCATTCATAACGTGCCATCCACAAACCTCTTAACACTTCCCGAACTTCGGTACTTGCTTTATGAATCAGTTCTACGAAAGCGACCATGTGCCCTCTTGCAGCTTCTCTTGCCGCTGCTTCATAATCCGCATAGAACCAAAAGAAATCATGTTCATTAATCATTCTGACCGCCTGGTTTATTATCTCTGCTGTTGACATATCATTACCTTTTAGAATTTTCACTTTGTTTCTTTATCACATTGCAAAGATAATTATCCTATTTCAAATAAGATAATATATTCGGTTAAATCCAGTTAATTATATGATTTTATTTAAATTGAGATAATATAGTATTAAAAAAGGGGAAGCAAAATCGCTTCCCCATGCCATTAAAAGACTTGGATTAAAGATTCCCACCTGAAGGACCTCCATTCCCCTTTTGTTACATCAAAAAAAGCTGTCGTTTTAAATACTTCTCGTGATTCTCCATTTCCGTTGCACATTGCCTTTGCCAATGCTGCTTGTGTTGTACCCCAACACTCTCGTAGTTCACCATTTTTCTTTTGAAAGATAAAATGTGCAATACCGTTTTTCATCTTTTCTTTCAAATTTTCAATCATCATGGCTTTTAACAAACCGATTTCAATAGAATTAGTACGAATTGCAATGACATTAGCTCTAACTGCTGTTGAATTGTTGACTATTGTAAGATTTACCATAACTATAATATTAAATTGTTCGTACTTTTTTTGATTACGATACAAATTTAGTGATTATATTTTAAATAGAATAATATATAATACAAATAACTGTTAATATTATGATTATATTTGAAATCAAATAATATTAATTAGTATTTTTGCTTGAAAATAAGAATAAGTATGGAAAAAGCAGAGTTCAGAACCGTAATCCATCTACAAATTGGTGAGACACATGAATACTACGGCTCACCATCTTCATTGTACGACAAACATACAGCCGATGAATTGGGAATTGCCCAGGCATCCCTTAACAACTATTTCTACAAACTTCCTGATAGTGCAGAACCTATTTATACAAATAATAAATGTATCATCAGGAAGGGGATTTTATATGTGAAACCTACCACAAGGGGAAGAAAAAAAACAGAATAGTCAGAAAAAAGTTATACCCAACTGCTTTATTTCTAGAAAGTAGCGGTTTTTAAGACACCTATAAAAGAATACAATGTATTGTATTTTAGTAAATTGAATTACTAAAATATCTTATATGTTATTGTTTACCATACTTGCATAAAAAGGGTATTTTCATACCCTTTTATTGTTGTAAACTATCTGACTTTGGAATTGACAGCCAATACTTTTTTAGTGCATCACTGATTTTTTGTTTTGTACTATCATCCCGTTGTTTACCATAATTGGGGTTGTTTGTACCTTGCTTTGCTAAACTCTGTTTGAATTTCGTTGCATCACTTGCTTCTCTGCTTACTCTTTTTGTCATATTGATTTGATTTATATTGAATTATTTAGAACTTTGTTGATATTTACTTATAAATAGTTTTTGGAATGGCAAAATCAACTGAAAGACAAAATATTTTTTCTTTAGAGAACATCAGTATTGATAATATAGTGGAAAAGCATATTGCACTGTTGAAAGAACGTGCCAAGCCTCAGCAAGTTATCACAAACTTTCAGGATGTAACTTGTGATAATACATTCGTGGCGCAATATGAAACCATTCAAGGAAAAAGCAAAGCCATTCCGAGAAAATTGATACTGCACGAAAAGTATACCTTCCTGATACATAAATTGATAAAAAGGTGCAGAAATAATAAAGAAGGAGATTTTACCCGTTTCAACACTAAGGTACTCCAAGCCACATTGGGAGCTGTTTATAAAGACATGTTAGACACTTTGGCAGCAATGAATATAATACGTATAGCTAACGAATATATCCCCACAATCCAAGCCCGATTGATAGAATTCAATTCCAATCTATCCGTCACTTCTGAAATGCGTTACAATGCAGCCGTTGATAAATATAACAAGAAGATGGAGCAAGAGCTAAAGAAATACGAAAAAGAACAGTTAGAAGAAATAAGGTCGGAAATGGGAAACGAATTATACGATAACTTCATTAAGTCTTTAAGTCTGCTCCATCTGACACATGAAACCGAGGCAAAGGACTACCTGAACCGACATAAGTTTATGTCAGCAAAATCAAAGGAATACTTTTCTTACATATTGGAAGAATATAAGAAGAGAGATTTCAAAATATTATCAGTAGATAGAAACCTCCGCATATACTCTATACTAACCCAATCACCAAGAATATTCAAGAATTTCACAAATATAAAATTTACATGCGACATTCATAACTCACACCCATTATTATTTAATAAAATCATAATAGACAAATATAACATAGATAATAATATTTTACATATATTATATAATAACATTAACAATATAGACAATTCTCTCTATTCTGTTGGCAAACAACTTCGTAAAACACTAATAAACAACAATATACAAGAATGCAAAATTGCAAATATCCCCAATGATGTTTGGGAGTATATTTACAAGACTTCAAAGGGGGTGTTTTGGGATGATTTTACTGATTTAGACGAATTTAAAAGGTTATTACGTTCCGATATTAAAGTAACACTGTTCCGTGAAGTATTCTACTCCAAGACGTTAACAACAAAAGGAAAGGACTTCGCAAAAGTTTTTAAGAAGAAATATCCTAGCATCTATAAGTTGATAAAGGAGAATAAAAAGAATGACCGCACCTATTTGGCAAATGAAATGATGAAGATTGAAAGTTCACTGTTCAGAAACATATTAGCCAAGTTATATGCAAAACGGTTTAAAGTACTAACCATACACGATGCAATTGTTATATTGGACGTAAAAGCGAATACCCAATGCACGCCTGAACTTGTAAAATCCATCATTGAGAAGGAATATCAACTTATTGATTTACTACCTGATGTTTCCACTGATTATTATACGGTTGATAATGTAGCAAATACTTTACAACAAGAAGAACAAGACTTGAAATTGATAAATGAACTGATAGAAAGTTTCAAAGTGATTGCCAACGATGAAACACATCCAAGATGTCAAAGCTCAAAAGAAATCATTGAAGAATTGGAGAAAGGAACGGCTGAAATTTATATAAATCATCGGACTAATCAATTTGTGTGGCATCCTCTTTTTTAGAAATCTCCAAAATCTGGACCAGAATTTTTTAAAGAACCGTTGAAGATTAAGACGGTTCTTTGTAGTTCAATTCAAAAAACTGAGTGTCGGGTTACCCAGCTCCCATGTCTTAAGGTTCATCTATTTTAGGGAAATTAGGGTCTTTGAGTTTCCATATAACCTCATTCGCATCAATTATTTTTTGAACATCAAATTCTTTTAGATAAGTTTCTATATTAGCTACATCACGTCCCATATTTTGGGCTATCAAATTCATTGACACACCATTATGATATAACATAGAAGCGTATGTATGACGGGCTGCATAAAAAGGTAAGCATTCTATTTTCCGCCTTGACGCACATTATTCACAAACCTACCTTTGCGC
>OJNJ01001756.1_pt1 | contig 11952 bp, 10 predicted proteins | sample 1597491 | NCBI WGS metagenome assembly OJNJ01 (sample SAMEA2452132, study PRJEB22498) | human gut metagenome | biome: human feces; feature: human gut; material: feces | place: Australia | collected 2012 | reverse complement strand
GTTGATAATTCTCTTAACATCAAGTCCTGCAATCTTACCGGCATCTTTTGTAGCCTGTCTCTGAGCATCGTTAAAGTAAGCAGGTACTGTAATAACAGCTTCTGTAACTTTTTCACCAAGGTAAGCTTCTGCATCAGCTTTTAACTTCTGAAGAATCATAGCTGAAATAGCCTGTGGTGTATATTCTTTTCCTGCTACATTTGCCTTGTAATCTGTTCCCATATGTCTTTTAATTGATGAGATTGTTCCTTCTGCGTTTGTAACAGCCTGACGTTTAGCCTGCTCACCAACTAATCTTTCTCCATCTTTCTTAAATGCTACTACTGATGGAGTTGTTCTTGCTCCGTCTGCATTTGTGATAACTGTAGGTTCTCCACCTTCCATAACAGCTACACATGAGTTTGTTGTTCCTAAATCAATACCAATAATCTTTCCCATTTTATTTTCCTCCTAATAAATATATGATTATTTCAAATAAAACTAATTAGCTACTTTTACCATACTGTGTCTTACCACTGCATCTCTGTATTTATACCCTTTCTGTAATTCCTCTGACACAACGTTTTCACCAAGTTCGTCATTGTCTTCATGCATTACAGCATTGTGAAGTTCAGGATCAAATTCCTTTCCCTTCGCCTCAATTGCTTCAACTCCAATATCTTCAAGAGTCTGAAGTAACTGTTTATATATAAGATTCATTCCCTGTCCTACAGGTGATTCTAAATCTTCTTCACTAAGTGCTGCAACTCCTCTTTCGAAGTTATCAACTACAGGTAAAATCTTTTCAATAATTGATTTTGCGCCTGTTTCAAACATTGCTGTTTTTTCTTTATCACTTCTGCTTCTAAAATTTTGAAATTCTGCAAATAGTCTTTGATATTTATCATTAAGTTCTTCTATTTGTTCATCTCTCTTATCTTTTCGCTTGAAGCCTTTTTTCTTTTTCTTTTCAGTTTTCTCTTCTGAAGCATCTTCTGTTTCCTGTGTTTCCTTGGATTCTTCAGTCTTCTCTTCTGAATTCTCAACTTCTTGGTTCTCTTCCACTGTAGATGTTTCTTCTACATCCACTTCCTGGTTTTCTTCCAAGTCCTTATTTTCCTTTTCCATTGGACTTTCCTTTCTAAATTTATTCTTTGTCGTTAAAGTTTTCATTTAACTGTTCTTTTACAACTCTTAATGTTTCAACAACCTTTTCATAATCCATTCTCTTTGGACCAATGATACCAATTGTTCCTTTGAAACCATCTTCTAATTCGTAAGTAGCAGTTACAACACTGCAATCCTTCATGGACTGAACCGGACTCTCATCACCGATGTAAACCTGAATTCCGGTTTCCTCATCACTTTCATTAATCAATTCTGTTAACTGTGATTTTTCTTCCAGTGTGGTAAGAAGCTGACTTGCTCTTTCCTTATCACTAAGTTCAGGATATTTAAAAATATTTGTTGCTCCTGATGTGTAAATCTTCATTTGCTCCTCAGTGGAAATGGCTTCTGTTATTGCTTTAAGCACTTCATTAACCAAATCCTCATATTCACCTGCCTGTGAAGTCAATGCTGAAATAACACCTAAGTTAATTTCCTCTAAAGTCAAACCTGCAAGTGCTGTATTGAGCGCCACGTTAAGTCTCACTATCATTTCCTGACTTACAACTCTGTCAACATTAACAATCTTATTCACTACATGGTTCTTATCGGAAACCACTGTGCACAACAACTGTTTTTCTTCAAGTACAGATAACTGTATGAATTTGATTTTGTTTCCCTGAGACTTTGGAGAAGAAACCATTGTGGCATAGTTTGTATTGTTTGCTAAAACCTTTGCCATATTCTGGAGAAGTGTCTCAACCTTGTCAACTTTTTCAATTAAAAAGTCTTCCTTCTCGCTAACCTTCTTCTCACGCTCATCTAATTCTGACATCTTATCTTTGAGCATGTGGTCTACATAAAATCGATAACCTTTATCAGTAGGAATTCTACCTGCTGATGTATGAGGCTGAACTATATAACCCATTTCCTCAAGATCAGACATTTCATTTCTGATTGTTGCTGAACTAAGATTCAAATCTGTGTATTTAGAAATTGTTCTTGAGCCAACCGGTTCCCCTGTCTCTAAGTAATTTCTAATTACTGCATCCAGAATCTTTTCTTTTCTTTCATTCAGTTCCATAGATTACTCCTTTCTATGGTTTTAAGATTATTAGCACTCATGTCGTTTGAGTGCTAACATCTTTTCTATGGTCTAATCTATCACTATCAATATTCTTTGTCAACACTTTATTTTAAAAAGAATTGTAAATTAAATGTTAAAAAAAGTTGTCATTATTTTAATACTCTTAAGTCCGTTAAACTATAGAATATTATCCTAACAACAACTTTCTTATTCTCTTTAACATAAACACTTTAATTGATTTTATGTTAATGCTTTATATTTTCTTATTTTCCTTGTTCTTTTATAAGACCATAAACCAAGAATTACTCTGCTACATAAACAATTCCGTATGCTTCAGGTCCGATGTGTGTACCAATTGTTGGTCCAATCTGTAATCTGTCTGAAACTTCAATATTAGCTTCTTTCAATCTGTCTGTAAAAGTTTCATTATTTACAGTTCCTATTGAATACATGCTGTAAACCGGGAAGTCTGTATTAATTGTGTCGTTTGAAATCAACTTCATAATATCATTTAAAGCTTTTTTCTTTCCAATGCTCTTTGCCTTAATACCTACTTTTCCATCTTCTGTAAAATAAATTAAAGGCTTTATTTTTGCAATTGTACCAATTCCTGCTTCGATTTTTGACAAGCGACCACCTTTATACAAATTATCCAATGTATCAAGCACTGCATACATTCTAACCTTTGGCTGAATTTCTTTAATAGCAGCAACTATTTCTTCTGCCGTCTTCCCACTGTCTCTTAGCTGAATACCATAATCAACTAAAACTTTGATAACAAAAGTAGCCGATAATGAATCAACTATATGTATCTTATCATATTCAACCATGTTCTTAGCTAATGTGGCACTTTGAATCAAGCCACTTAAACCTGATGAAAGTAAAATACATATAAGTTCGTCTCCATCTGCCTTAATTTTTTCAAATATATCAATAAAATCCTGCGGTGATGGCTGCGCTGTTTTAGGGAACTCCTCTGATTCCTGTGTTAATTTATAAAATTCATCCTTAGAAATTTCGCCGTCTCTAAAACTCTTATCTCCTATACTAATTGCTATTGGTATGTACTCTATCCCTTTTTCCTGTAACTGTTCCTTATTACAATCAGAACCTGAGTCAATTAAAAATTTTATCATTCTGTATCTCCTTTTAACCACAACAAAAGCTGTTCACAATAGTTTACTTTATGAACAGCTTGTATTTTGTACTTTACTACACATTTGCAATTTAGTCAAATTTTTATTATTTCACAATCATCTCTTCAATATCTTTAAATGTATTTGCCACGCTATACACTCTTGATAAATCGCAGTGGAACATTCCCTGTTCCTTCATTTCATCCATAAATTTAAGTAATGTATCATAAAAACCATTGTGGTTAAAAATAATTACTTTTCCTTCAATCATATACTTTTCGATTAATACAATTGCTTCAAATAACTCATCCATTGTTCCAACGCCACCTGGTAAAACAATGAACACGTCAGCTTCCGATTCAAAATGTCCTTTGCGCTCAGCCATTGAATCACAAACAATTTCCTTATCACATCCTTTGAACACGTTCATATCCTTAAATGCCTTTGGATATACACCTGTTATGTAAGCACCTCCGTCGTGCATTCCTCTTGCCATATATCCAAGTGTACTATCTGCACCCCCTCCATAAATAAGGTCGTACTTTTCTCCTAACTTCTTTCCCATATCATAGTATGGTTTTAACTTTTCTTCTGAAACGTAAGGTGAGAATGATCCGTAAATGCATATTGTTTTTCTGTCCATAATAATCCCTCTTTTCCGTTTGTAATTTATAATATGTTTTATATTATACTATCTATTCCAAAAGAATCAAAGAATTTTATTTTCGTTCTAGTGTGCATCCATAACAAATTATTTTTATTTAATAGGAGTTCCAATTTTTTTCTATTATATAAGAAGACAGCTCCAAAAAAAGAGCTGTCTTCTTATTCAAAGTTACATCATTAATCATCACAAATTCTTTGATTTATCAATTATTCCATTTCAACTATTATCGTCTTGTTTTCATCAAATCGGTCTTCTGAATTATTTGATAACATGCTATCTGCTACATCTTGGAAAGTAATATTTTTGTCGTTTGAAAGAACCACAAATTTAGACTTTTTAGCAGCATTCTTACTTTTTCCTGTTAATATAAGTCTGTAAGTATATTGTTTTCCTTCAGCATGCCATACTCCTGATTCATCCTTATAATAATCACATAACACACTGGTTTGATTTTTTGCGTAGCTTTCAACTTCCTGTCTACTTGTTGTTGCTTCTGTTCCCTTATCACTGGTATTAGTATTTCCACAACCTACTAATCCAAAAGTAACTAATGCAATAAAAATTACCAAATACTTGTATTTTCCCATCTCTTTACCTCGTTTTCTTTTCATAATATTGCTTGACCATATAGTTTCATTTCTATTTTTTCTTTCCTTAATCTACAATATCACCCCCTATTTCTTTTGACTTTACAAGTATATCATAACCAAATTTTACCAACAACATTTATAAACAGTTATCACACAAAGTTCACAATGTAATCTTGGTAAACTTACACGAAACATAATAAGCTTACACAAAACTAAAATAAAACTAAAATAAATCTTACAACAGAAACTGTGACATTGCGTAATTGCTTAAATCCACACCTCTTTTCGTTAAACGCACGTTGTCGCCATTAACTTCTATAAGTCCCTGCTGCACTAATTTTTCTGTTACCTCTCCGTACACGCTGTCGTATTTTCTGTCAAATGCCTGATGAAATTCTTCTTTTGAAATTCCGTCAATCATTCTAAGTCCCAAAAACATAAATTCTTCTTTTTTATCTTTTTCTGTTAAACGCTGGATTTTTCCTTCTATTACAGAAATGGCATCCTCTGTTATATCCCAGATGTCATCCTGATAAATAAAACTGTCGCCGTAAAAATCACTATCTGTATCTTTGCCATCCAAAAGCAAACTAATGTATTTATCAATATCTTCAGTGTTACTGTATCTACTGTCGTTATATAAAGAGGCTGCCCCCAGACCAAAGCCCAGATAATCAACTCTTTTCCAATAACCTATATTATGCCTGCACTGAAATCCCGGTTTGCTATAATTTGAAATTTCGTAATGCACGTATCCCTTTTCTTCCAACATTTTTTCAGTTAAATAGTACATTTCTCTTTCTTCATCTTCGTCCGGTAAAATATTAATATTTTTGCTTTCCGCCTCCTGGACTCTTTCCTGCAATGGAGTTCCATCTTCAACAATAAGGCTATAAGCTGAAATATGCTCCGGTTCCATTGCCAGCACTCTTTCCAACGTATATTTGTAACTTTCAACTGTCTGTCCCGGTAAAGCACTCATTACATCAACATTTATATTTTCAAAGCCTACTTTTCTTGCCAACTCATAACTTTCTTTGAATTTTGCAAAATTATGAATACGACCAATACTTCTAAGTTCCTGATCATTTGCAGACTGAAGTCCAAAGCTAATTCGGTTAATGCCTGCCTCTTTGTAACTGTTTAATTTTGCTTCTGTTACAGTTCCAGGGTTACACTCAATAGTAATCTCTGCATCATCAGATAACTGACAGTTATTTTTTACCGCCTCCATAATTTTTGTAATAAAATTTTCCTGCAAAATTGACGGAGTTCCACCACCTATGAAAACGCTTGTAATAACCCTGCCTTCCATTTTTTCTTTGCTTAATTCTATTTCTCTAACCAAAGCATTTACATATTCTCTTTTTGTACCTTCATCCATGCTCATTGATAAAAAATCACAATAATCACACTTTCTCACGCAAAAAGGAATATGAATATATATTTCCAACTGCTTACTGTTCATTTCTTTTCCTTCCCTGTATATCCATTCAACTTCCAACATATATGCCAATCTTCATTTTTACCTAATAAAAACACAATATACTACATTTTTACCTGATTAGCCAAAAGCTGAATTTTATAATATAACCTGACAATGCCAAAGAAAACTAATCATCTAGTATTCTTTGGCACTGTAAAAATTCTTATAATTACAAATACATATTTCTATATATTTTATTCTTCATCTAATTTTAAAACTGCCATAAATGCACTCTGTGGAATTTCTACGTTTCCAACCTGACGCATTCTCTTCTTTCCTTCCTTCTGTTTTTCAAGAAGCTTTCTTTTACGGGAAATATCACCACCATAACATTTTGCCAATACGTCTTTTCTCATTGCCTTAACAGTTTCTCTTGCAATTACTTTGCTACCAACCGCTGCCTGAATAGGTACTTCAAACATCTGTCTTGGAATTTCTTTCTTTAACTTCTCACACATTTTTCTTCCACGTTCATATGCTGACGCTTCAGGAACTATAAATGATAAAGCATCTACTTCATCTTTATTAATAAGAATATCAAGTTTAACTAACTTAGCCTGTTCGTATCCCTTTAACTCATAATCGAAAGATGCATATCCCCTTGAACGTGATTTTAAAGCATCAAAGAAATCATAAATAATTTCATTTAATGGAATATCGTATTTTAGGAGTGCTCGCTGTCCTTCTACATATTCCATACTAATATATGTTCCCCTACGCTGTTGGCAAAGTTCCATAATAGCTCCAATAAACTCTGTTGTCACCATTATTTCAGCACTAACAATAGGCTCCTCCATGTATGCGATTTCACTTGGATCCGGAAGATTAGTTGGATTAGTAAGTTCAATCACCTCACCATTTTCTTTGTATACCTTATAAATAACAGACGGTGCTGTTGTGAAAAGGTCAAGTCCATATTCTCTCTCTAGTCTTTCCTGAATAATTTCCAAATGGAGCAAGCCTAGGAATCCGCATCTGAAACCAAAACCTAAAGCGATTGATGTTTCAGGTTCAAATTTTAACGCTGCATCATTTAACTGTAATTTTTCTAAAGCATCTCTTAAATCAGGATACTTTGCTCCATCAGCCGGATACAAGCCACAATAAACCATTGGTTGAACTTCTTTATAACCCGGAAGTGGCTTATCACATGGGGCATCCGCATTTGTAACTGTATCACCTACTTTTGTATCTGACACATTTTTAATGCTGGCTGTTATGTAGCCTACCATTCCTGCCGGTAATTCATCACAAGGAATAAACTGACCTGCGCCAAAATATCCAACTTCTACAACATTTGCCACTGCACCTGTTTCCATCATTTTTATATTCATTCCCGGCTTTACAGTACCTTCCTTAATACGGCAAAATACAATTACACCTTTGTAGGAATCATATAAGCTATCAAATATTAAAGCCTGTAAAGGTGCATTTGAATCACCTGTAGGTGCCGGTATATTTTTTACAATTGCCTCTAATACATCCTCACAGTTTAAACCTGTTTTTGCAGAAATAAGAGGTGCATCTTCCGCCTCAAGACCAATAACATCTTCGATTTCAGCTTTTACCCTGTCAGGATCTGCTGATGGTAAATCTATCTTGTTCATAACCGGAAATACTTCCAAGTCATGGTCTAATGCCAAATAAACATTTGCCAAAGTCTGTGCCTCAACGCCCTGTGCCGCATCAACTACCAACACTGCACCATCACATGCTGCCAAACTTCTTGAAACCTCATAGTTGAAATCCACATGGCCAGGTGTATCAATTAAATTGAAAATATATTCCTCGCCATCTTTTGCCTTATAAACAGTACGAACTGCCTGAGACTTAATTGTAATGCCTCTTTCTCTTTCAAGTTCCATATTATCAAGAACCTGAGCCTGCATTTCTCTGTTTGTTAAAAGACCTGTCATTTCAATTATTCTGTCTGCCAAAGTTGATTTACCATGGTCTATATGAGCTATAATACAAAAATTTCTAATTTTACTCTGATCAATATGTGCCACTTTTTCCTCCAATTACTTAGTAAGATTATCAATTACAAACTGATATATTTTTTGACTGTTGTTCATTGCTTCCCAATTAGTACACATCTTAGATGCCATGTGCTTATCAGGGGTTGAAATATTCAGCTCAATTAACGTGCTGTCACCTTCTTTTACCTGACAATGTACCACATAGTCTCCATTAGAAGCCCTGTAATAATCAGACACCGTACCTACCTCGTTTCTAAGTTCGTATCTGTTGTCAACCAAAAACATATCTATATCATCAATAACCTGGTTAGGTATTTTGTTCTCGAAGAATTTAAGACTCTCTCTCCCCTCTGATGATAAATGGTAATATGATGTATTTCTGTTTACATTTGAAAAAACAAACCCATCCTCAATAAGTTCATTAATTGCTTTCTGCACAGCAAAATAATTTGTATATTCATTTTCCAAAAAGAATTGTGCAATCTGTGAGTTAGTCAATGGAAATTCTACTTTATTTAACATATGCATAATCATTAACTTGTATAAAGTTTCTGTTTCTATTGCCATATTCTACTCCTCTACTGTACCTTTTGCTAATTCTTCTATAACCTGTAAAATTTCTTCTTTTCCCTGCTTTGTCTGAGCTGAGAATGGTAAAATCTTTGTTCCTGGAATTACATTTAATCCCTGACGAATCATTTTGATGTTCTTCTGAACCTGACTTCTTTTTATCTTATCTAACTTAGTTGCTATGATAATCGGTTCATAGCCGTTTGCCAAAATCCACTCATACATATTAACGTCATTCTTTGATGGCTCATGTCTTATGTCTATTAACAAAAACACTGCCTGCAACATTTGTGAAGTATGAAGATAATTTTCAATCATCCTGCCCCACTTTGCTTTTATTTCCTTAGACACGCTGGCATAACCATACCCCGGTAGGTCTACGAAATACATTTCCTTATTTACATTGTAAAAATTAATTGTCTGAGTTTTTCCCGGCTGAGAAGATGTTCTAGCCAATGCTTTTCTATTAACCAAACCATTTATTAATGATGATTTTCCTACATTTGACTTTCCTGCAAAAGCAATTTCCGGCATTGTATTTTCCGGTAATTTACTTGTTATTCCACAAACTGTTTCCAATTCAACATTTTTAACTATCATCTTCTCTCCTATCTTTCACTGTAAATCAAATTCTAAACTAATGCAATCTTTATAACATCATCCATTGTTTCAGCCAGAACAATTTTCATTCCGCCTGTTATCTCTTTTGATATTTCTTCAAGCATTGATTTGTTCTTCTTAGGTACTACTACAATCTTAATACCTGCGTTCTTTGCTGCCAATAACTTTTCTTTTAATCCACCAATTGGCATAACCTTCCCTCGTAAATTAATTTCACCGGTCATTGCAACTTTACAGTTCACTTCTCTGTTTGTAACAGCCGAAAGTATTGCTGTTGCCATGGTGATACCTGCTGACGGCCCATCCTTTGGCACTGCCCCTTCCGGAACATGAATATGTATGTCATGTTTTTCAAAGTAATCATCTGCCACGCCATACTTACCTGCAATGCTTCTTACATAAGAAAGTGCAATCTGTGCAGATTCTTTCATAACATCGCCTAACTGACCTGTTAATTTCAACTGACCCTTGCCAGGCATTGTGTTTACTTCAATTTGTAAAGTTGTTCCACCAACTGCTGTCCAGGCAAGTCCTCTTACAATACCAATATCATTCTTTTCATTAGCCTTGTCATCGTCAAAGATCTTTCTTCCAAGATATTTTTCAATATTCTTTGAAGTAACCTTTAAACGCTTTTTGTTGTTTTTGATAATAAGACCTGCTGCTTTGCGACAAATCTTTGAAATTTCTCTTTCTAACTGTCTTACACCTGCTTCTCTTGTATAGTAGCGGATAATACTGTTAATTGCTTCATCTGTGATGGATAACCAGCTTTTCTTTATACCATTTTTTTCAAATCCTTTACTAATTAAATGTTCCTTGGCAATATGAAATTTTTCGTTTTGAGTATAACCTTCAATTTCTATTATTTCCATTCTGTCAAGTAAAGGTCTTGGAATTGTGCCTGCGTCATTAGCTGTTGCCACAAATAAAACCTTTGATAAATCAATTGGTATTTCAGCGTAATTATCTCTAAACTTTGAGTTCTGCTCTGAATCCAACACTTCTAATAAGGCTGACGCCGGATCTCCATGAACTCCCTGTCCCATTTTATCTATTTCATCAAATAAAATTAAAGGATTAGAACTTCCTGCCTGCTTTAGTCCTTTAAGGATTCTACCTGGCATTGCTCCTAAATATGTTTTACGGTGTCCGCGAATTTCTGACTCATCACTAACACCACCTAATGATATTCTAACATATTTCTTGTTAAGTGCCTCTGCAATTGATTTTGCAATACTTGTCTTACCTGTTCCCGGAGGTCCCACAAGACAAATAATCGGTGCCTCACCCTTTGCCATAGTCAATTGTCTTACAGCTAAAAATTCTAAAATTCTTTCTTTAACTTTAGTTAATTGGTAATGGTCTCTATTTAAAATTTCCTCTGCATTCTGCAGGTTGGGATTTTCTTCTGTTTCATTGTTCCATGGCAAATCTAACATTGTTTCCAAATAGGTTCTAATAATGTTACCTTCTGCCGGATTACCCATGGCTGATTTATATCTTGAAAGTTCTTTTAATAATTTTTCTTTAACACTGTCATCTGCGTTTAAATTATTAATCTTCTCTTCAAGCTGATCTGTTTCTGCGTCAAAGTCATCCCCTAATTCTTCTTTGATAATCTGCATCTGTTCGCGAAGAATATGTTCCTTCTGACTTTTTTCTAAACGCTGTTTAACTTTTTCTATAATCTCATTTCTAACCTGTGCAACTTCATTTTCTTTTGCAAGGAACGAATATATAGTAGTAAATTTATCTTCAATACTGTTCTGTTCCAAGTATTCCTGTTTTAATTTATATCCTACTTTTATTCTCATTAAAATCTGGTTCATTAGAGTTTCAATATTACTAATATCTAACAAACCTCTTAAACTTGAAGGAGATAATTCTCTTACCTTACCCTCGAATAATTTTAAAGTATCTCTTAATTCTCTAACATAAGCTTCTTCCTGCGCCTCTGTTAAAGTATTTTTATCTTCTTCTATAATTGAAACTTCCCCGGCAAAATGTCCATCAGCCATGTATAAAGACTGTATTTCTCCTTTAGCTTTTGCCTCCACCATAACTCTTACCACGTCATCAGGAAGTTTATTTAACTGCTTTACAACTACAACTGTTCCAACCTTGTATATACCATCAAAACCCGGTGTGTCTTCCACCGGGTCTTTTTGTGCAACAACAAACAATTCTTTATCGTCAATCATTGACTCTTCTGCTGCTGCAATTGATGCTTTTCTGCGAACGTCAAAATGAACAGTTGTTCCCGGTATAATAGTAAGGCCTCTTAATGGTATAACCGGAAAAGTTTTTAAGTTCTCTGACATGTCTTCTCCTTGTAATAGCAACTTAAATGTGGCTAATTATTTCTTTTTTGTAGTATTCTTTTTAGGGATTACCGAATTATAAATTATTTCAGGATCCGCTAATCCATTTACCACATCTTCATTTATAATACATTCTTTTATTGATTCGTCAGATGGTGTCTCATACATAATATCCATAATAACATTTTCAATAATTGCTCTAAGGCCTCTTGCACCTGTTTTTCTCTTAACAGTTAATTTGGCAATAGCGTTTATCGCTTCATCTGTAAATGTTAGTTTAACTCCATCTAACTCAAACAATTTCTTATACTGTTTAACTAAAGCATTCTTTGGTTCTGTTAAAATCTTTTCTAATGCTTTTTCATCTAAATAATCTAATGTAACTGTTACCGGTACTCTTCCGATA
>OJNJ01001752.1_pt1 | contig 11966 bp, 6 predicted proteins | sample 1597491 | NCBI WGS metagenome assembly OJNJ01 (sample SAMEA2452132, study PRJEB22498) | human gut metagenome | biome: human feces; feature: human gut; material: feces | place: Australia | collected 2012 | reverse complement strand
CACGATACAATCAGCGGACAGCTCTTTCACCAGCTCCCGCACACGCACTCTCTCTTTGGGATCCAAACCCGCTGTCGGTTCGTCCAGGATCAATAAAGACGGGTGCATAGCCATCACCGCTGCCAGATTAAGCAGCTGTTTCTGACCGCCTGATAATTCCGCTACATTTTTGTAAAACCATTGCTGGATTCCAAAATAGCTTGCCATCTCTGCAACCCGAAGACGGATGGTGGCATTGTCACAGCCCAGGCTTTCCAGGCCAAAGGCAAGTTCATGCCATACTTTGTCCGTCACGATCTGGTTATCCGGATTCTGCATGACAAAACCGATTTCCTGGCTCTGTGTCCTGTGATCGGTGTCTTTCAGGGAAACACCCCTGTAAAGGATCTGCCCGCTTGTATTTCCAGACGGTGCCAGTACCGTCTTCAGCTGACGCAGCAGCGTACTTTTTCCACAGCCGCTTCTGCCGCAAATCACATTCAAAGTTCCTTCTTTTATTTTCAGATTTACATGTTCCAGAACCTTGTGAGAACATTCCGGGTATGAAAAGCTGAAATCCTTCACTTCTACAAGATTCATAAAACAGTTCCTTCCTCTTCCAGAGTTTCATAGATTTTTTTGTAAGTCATTTCAAGATCCGCAACACTTTTCCTTCGACTGCGTGAAAAGCTGATGCTTTCTATTATATCGATTATTATTGGAAGAAAACAAAAAATGCCAAAACTTACATAAGTAAGTATCGTCCACGCTTTAGAAGCAACTACTGGAGCCTCATATCCATTTATCGAAAAACCCGCAAGAATAATTCGAGGATCATAAGTAGCATAAGAGGCTCCTCTCATACAGCCTGCTGTGAACACTGCAAATAAACCGATCATAATTCCAAAGACATACTTATCTTTCCGTGTAAAATGATAAATAGAAAAAGCACTTCTTCCTTTTAATCCATACCCCCTGCTTCTCATGGAATCTGAAGTTTCTATGGCGTTTTCCAGTGCCCAGGTAATAAGTATGGATAACATATTTAGCCCTGCATGGATTCGGTCAAAAAGCTTTCCTTCGGAAATGTCTTTTCCCATGGCTTTTTGTCCATTTCGGATAAATTTGAGTTGCCCCAAAAACCTCGGAACAAATCGCAAAGCCATTGATAAAATAAGTGAAAGTGCAGGGATCAGTTTTCCAAATAAATAAATAAATTTGTCTGTTGTCATGATCTTGTTATAACAAGAAAACCATTGAATGACAACGAACATTACCGCCCCAAGAACGATACCATATACAAGCGATTCAAGTGTGATCCAATTTCCACTGCTTTCTACATAATAGAGCATAGTGACTCCATAATGATTAAAAAGAGGGTTCATAAGTGCTATAATAGTCAAACAAGGTAGGGTAAAAAGGAAACTTTGCTTGGCTGTTTTTTTCCAGCCATTTAAAAGCACAGCATATGAAAAAGCTCCTGCGTAAGATATTCCAAGAAAGACAGGGTGCTGATTAAACATTGAAAAAAGCAACACCACGCAAAAATAGAAAAAATTTATAAATGGATGATATAGAGAAAATGTGTCGATCATGAAATTCTCCGCAGAATGATCGATTTTAAATCCTTTTTCATTTATCAATAATGCTTTTGGCACTGATATACTCCCTCTTTAATCCGAATTCATCACAATAATGGTCCATTTTACTACCCTTATAACATCGGATCGTACAACTTTTATTGACAATCCAAGGACCTATATATTCTGGATCATGATGAATTTCCAGATATACCAATTTGCTGCAGCCATGAAATACCCACCGGCCAATTGACTTCACACTTTTAGGGATAAAGACATATTTTAAACTGTTACATCGAAAGAATGCGCTGTCTCCTATTTCTTCAAGCTTATCAGGAAGGTGAAGTTCTTCAAATCCGCAAAAGTAAAAAGCTTCATCCCCTATTTTTCTGAGCGTATTTGGAAAAATGATTTTTTTCAATTCTTTACACCTATAAAAGGCACGTCTTTCAATTCCCTTCGTTTTTTCTGGAAGAACAACCTCATTTAACTTAACACATGAATCAAAAACTCCTTCTTGAATTACTGTGCAATTACTATTTTTCTCAAATTTTGCAACTCTTAGATTATTACATTCCCGGTAACATTGTGCCCCTATGCGTTTCACGGAAGATGGAAAAATAGCCTGTCTTAAACTATGATTTTCTGCAAATGCTCTTTTCTTAATTTCTATAAGAGTATCGGGAAAATCAATTCCTTTTCGAAACTGACAGCTTTCAAAAGCCTGTTTTCCAATTATTTTGCATTGAGGCGAAAGTATTACTTCCTTCATTCTGCCGGCATTTCTAAAGCATCTATCATCAATATAAATATATTGTTCAGGGATTCTTTTGATCAATTCCTTTTGTTGCTCCTTAGCTTTTTGTGCGGTATAATTTCGTTTATCTAAACGCACGGTATTCCAACTGTTTTCTCCTGGGTATAAAATCATTTATGTCTTTCTCCTTTTGCTTTTAGGCAACAAAAACAGAGCCTCATTGTACACATGAGCCTCCGACCTCTATACAACGTGTTGGATATGCTGACTCAAAACGTTTCCGCACAGTCTTTCACAAAAGACTAACGTTTTATACAGGGAAAAGAAGTTCCGGAATCGCACCGGATTTCCTTAAATCGGTCTTATAAACCGAACCACGCCTGGTTATTCTGTTTTTGCCTTTCTTTCCCAAAAAACAATCTTTTAATACATTTATAAATGTATATGTCCGCGTTTAATAAGATGCTTTTTAGAATTTTTGTCAAATTGATATTATTCTACCACTATTAATTAGAAAATTATAACAGTTTTGCCAATAACTGTCAACAACAGGCATTTCCATCGTGCAAATAGGCATTTCCATCGTGCAAATAGAGAATATACATTATTGTCTCTTTTTAGACATACGAAAAAAGTCCAGCCGTCAACTCTTAGAGAATAAACAGCTGGATCTTATTTTACGAGAAAAGTGCCTTTACGAAATCATTTTTCTTCGTAATGATTTCCTACATCGTCTCCGAGATTGCAAGTATACACCCATTCAATCTTGTCTCCATCCTTAGGTTTATATGAAGACGCTCCATAATTTGGAAACACTCCATTTACACTATACATCCACCCTGACTTTTTGCCGCAGTCGAATTCATAGAGTTGATTGATTCCTTCAACATAATAGCTGTTATACAAAGGCGTGTATCTGGAAGAAATTTGTATTCCATTCTTTTCGCAAATGTCCTTTAAAATATCAAACACAGTTTCACCCGTTGTAAATTCCACGCTTGTTGATGAAAGAATCCAGCCGTCATTTGGAATAAATTCTTTTTTGGTTTCCTTTAGGTCGTCCATGTTATCAAGCACAGCTCGACAATCAATAGATATGATACATGCAGCCGGTTCCCCGGAATTTTTATCAGTTCCACAGCCAATAGCGAAATTGCTGCTAAAAAAGAGGAAACAACAAAGGATTATAGCAATTCTTTTTCTTATTTTTATATCGTATTTCATAATTTCCTTTTTAATTTATCCTGCCCATTTTCTTTACCTTTATATTGCAACAGTAGAAGACATACGAATCTTCTACTGCTGCTTGTTTTTATTTGACAGTTATTTTTACTTTTTTTGTAACTTTTCCAGATTTTACCGTAATTGTTACTTTACCTTTTTTCTTTGCTTTTACCACCCCATTTTTCGTAATGGTTGCGATCTTCTTATTAGAAGTGGTGTAGGTAACCTTCTCCTGGGAAGTGATTGGAGCAACAACTGGTTTTAAAGTAAGACTCTTGCCCTTTTTCAAGGTGACATTGGTTTTTAAACCAGTTATCTTCGTAGTCTTTACTTTCGTACTTTGTACTTTCACCTTTAAGATGGCTTTCTTGCCACTCTTTAATGTTACAGTGATCTTCGCATTTCCAGTCTTCTTACCAGCCTTGATCTTGCCGTTTTTATCCACGGTCACGATCTTTTTATTGCTGGAAGTCCAGGATTTCACGGAATCACCATTTGCCAGACCAGTAACCTTTACTTTCGTAGTGCTTTGTTTTTTCTGAAGTTTAATGGACGTTACATTTAATTTCATGGTTGCGGTCAGCTTGCTTCCGTTATCCCGTGTCTTTTTAGCACCGCAGATGGTACAGATACCCTCCTGTTTCTCCGGAGCAAATACGGTGGCCTGGGAAATGACCGTCCAGGCAAAGTTATGATCGTGCGTAAGCATCGGGATCAATTCTGTCTTAGTTACCCCGCATACAGTACAGGTATAAACCTTTTCCCCGGCTGAAGTATAGGTGGCCTGCTTGGTGACGGTTCCAGTATCATAGGAATGCTGGCTGTTTTTTGGAATAACTTCTGTTTTTGTATAGCCGCACACCAGACAAGTAAATTCCTTCTTTCCCTCTGCTTTACAGGTAGCTGCAGTTATTATCTTACCATCTCCGAAGGTGTGCTTCTGATAGCCGCCTTTTTTGGTATTATCGGTAATATCACAGGTCCCATATCTGGACACACATTCATGCCAATGGAATCCTGAGTCATAAGACCAGCTTTCCGACCACTCATGTTCATGTTCTTTCCGGTAGTCATCTGTATAATGGAAGACAATCTCGTCCCCATCTTCCAGATACTGCTCTTTTACGCCAAGATCAGAATGGATACCATTTAAAGTATACATCCATCCACTATAATCCCCGTTTGTAAATTCAGCAAGTTCTGGTTCTCCTGCCTGGGTGATTCCGGCAATATAATTTTCTTCTTTTGCAGAACGATAGGTCATGTTATTTTCTGCAAAAGCAGTCTTTAATACTGCAAGCACATTTGCATTTCCATCTACCTTGTAATCTGTCTTTTTGATCCAGGTTTCCAGGTTACCTTTATATAAGGTATGGCAGGTTCCATCTGTATCACTGTTATGTACGCTGTCTCCAAGAAGGGTAAGGCTGACGGTGATCGTTCCTGCATTTTTCTTCAAAACAGTTACGGTCAGCTGGGTAAAAGCTTCTTTATAAGAAAGCTTTAAGGTCTGCTCGCCACGCTGATTTTTGTTATATCCTTCAATGGTAAGATCTGTCCACGGGACCTCCTGTTCGGTACCATCACTGATAAGGGCTTTTACCTGCATTCCTGTAAAATCAAGGTCTTCCCCAATATCAAATGTAGTACGGTAATCGCCGCTAAGCTCCAGGGAATCTACTGTAATCCGCAGACCTTCTGTAGAAAACAGTTTATCCATATCTGCCCCGAGAGGATCGTCAGTACGGTTAAATCCGGTTTTCCAGCCACAGCCGTTTACATCCGGGCAGTCTGTAGTACCATTTTCTGTATTAAAATAGGTAGATCCGCTTGATGTCTCATGGGAAGTGTTACTGGTATCAATATATTTTACGAATCCAATACCACTTGTAGCTCCGCAATCCTTTGAATAATAATTATTCGAAATCGCATCGATCCGGTTCAGACTGTCATAGAAACCAATGATTCCACCTATATAGGAAGCATTTTCACCAGTAGTCTGGACTTTTCCTGTGAAGGAATTATTTCTAAGGGAATACTGACAGTTATCCCAGGTCTGTGCCACATAGGTATCTCCACCTAAAATTCCGCCAACTTTATCAGAACCTGTGACAGTTCCCTCAGACACACAATTATTAATGGTAACCTTTGTTCCATTTGGAGCTGAAGAACTATCATATCCGCCACCAACAATACCTCCGGCATGCTGCCCAGAAGCAGTTACTGTACCATAGAATTCAGATCCGATGACTTCACAGGTTCCCATAGCATTATCACGGGTTCCAATGATACCACCTACATAATCCGTTCCATAAACATCTGCATAACTCACACAGTTCTTGATAGTTCCCTGCATGCGCCCTGCAATGGCACCGATCTGTCTTTGGTTTTTGTCATATCCAATGACAACTCCCTTTTCAATAGTACAGTTTGTAATGGTTGCTACAAATGCAGCGGAACAACCGGCATAACCATTTACAGTCTTATTTGCTCCCAGAAGACCGGATTTTAAGGTACTGGATCCGCTCTTTAAAGTTACATTATCAATCTCAACTGCACTACCAGAAAGGCCGACACCTTCAAAATTATTAACCAGACCATAACCAGCAATCTTCTTTCCATAGATATTCAGGTTACGAATTCTAGTATTTCTGACATATCCAAACAGCGGAAGTCCATCCTCTGGAACTGTAATTGTGTGACCGGCTCCATCAAAGATACCACTAAAAGCATTTAAGTTTGCACCTTCCTGCAGGTTTACCCTACCATCCTTAGTAGCACCGATTGGTTTCCATCCATCTGGAAGAGTAATATCCGCATCCAGTTTGAAATAAGCATCGGAAAAAGCAAATCCGTCTTTATTTACTTTTTCACGCAATGCTTCCAGATCCGAAGCTGATTTAATAAGGTAAGGGGATTCTTCTGAGCCATTTCCTTCCCAAGGCAGAGGCTCTTCTGTGACGATGACAGCAACTGGATCAGAAACTATTTTTTCACTGGTTAAAGTATTCGCTTCTGCTTTTTTCCCTTGTTCATAAAATAAATCGTTACGCTCATACCAAATTTGGCAATAATAATAGGTGGTTCCAGCTTCAGAAACTGGCGGTTTATAAGAACTTTTGGTTGCTCCTGCAACAGCGATTCCACTTTCATTATTGTTTTCAGTATTTTCATACCATTGATACTGCGCATTTCCTTGACCAACTACTGTTTTTAAGCTAACGTCTAACGTTTCTGTTAAAGGTTTTCCTTTAATCCAGGAAATAGACTGTGGTTGATTTTCTATCTCTGGAATTTCAAGTTCATTTGATACTACTGCGATTTCTGTAAATTTACTTTTTGAAGAATATGTTTTTCCATCAATTTCATAATTGACAATGCAGCAGTAATATCTTGTAGAGAAAGTGGAATCCGTGGGAACTTTATAGCTTTTTTCCTCACAATCAACTTTAACGTATTTATCAAAACTAATATAATCAGGAACATAAACCCGATCTGGTAAAACGACATAATACCATTGATAACTTAATACTCCTTCTTCAGGGTTTAAAACATCTGCATTTGCCGTCAAAATAGGAGATTCGGAATTCTCATAAACATCTCCGTATTTTCCAGAAATATTTATGGTTAGTTCTGGAGTATAATCTATATTTCCAGGAGTTATGGTTATCGTATAGTTTGTATCTTTTGATAAGTAATTTATATCACTTTCTTTTAAAATGAAAGAAATTCTGCATTCAGCATAATGTTCCCAATCTGGAAAAAAGCGGACACCTGTAGAGATAGAAACAGTTTCTGCCCCGGTAACATTAAGCCTGTTTGTGTTATAAAGGACTTCATTTATACCACCATAACCTGTGTTTACATACAAATCAAAATATTTTGAGTTTGAGGGGACATTTATTTCAAGATTCTGATCTTCTATCGTATCTTTTAACCCAGATTCAAGTTTGTGCCCCCAAGAATCTTTCACTTCTACTTTTGTCAAATGGGCCCTATAATATATCGGAACTTTTACATATTGCAAAACAGCTCCGTTTTTTCGAATTTCAAATCCAATTGAAGAAGTGACGTTCGAGCATTGAAAAATAACAGTATTCTTTAAGTAAGTTTCTTTTCCTTCTGTAAGTTTTACTCGATATATACTTCCATTTTGTGGATCTGAGTAAACAGCATAAGCAACAGTATCTTCTGGAACATTATCTGTAAGCTCAAGTTTTGCATAGAATTTTCCATCATGCAATTCTGCCGGTAACCATAAAGATGCTGTTTCATCTAAAGGAGAACATTCAAATTCTTTTTTTGCGTCTGCTTTTTCTATAGCCAAATGTATCTTATTAATGTAATTTCCAGATTGTTCATTGGACGGAACCACTGTAACATTTGAATATGCAGCTGAAATATCCGTTACTTCTATGCCTTCAGATGTTGTTATAAGTTTTTCGGCTGTAATAAAGTAAGTGCGGCCTGCTTCCAGTTCTGGAAGCGTCACTTTTCCTTCCGAATCTGTTAAAATTCCTTCTTGCTTTTTCCCATCAATATAAATATTTGCACCAGAACAATTTGAAAAGCTTACGCCCACATCGTTACATTGTTTTAACTGTAACGTAATTTCCTGTCCTTGCGTAAATGTAGGTGATGTTTCCGTAAAAAAGGCAAACTTATCTTCTCCCTTTCGTGCCTGTATATAAAAATGTAGCTTATCTCCATTTTGAACTGATCGACTAAGAGCAGAACCCGGATTACTATTATCATAATTTAAAGCCGACTTAATGTATGGAACATCATCTTTATTGTAGCCCCACAATTTGTATATTACACCATCAAAGATTCCTTCACTATCCGCATGATAATCATATCCAGCTTCTGAACCACCTGGATAATAGAGATCATGAGCCAACTTTAATGCGTCATCCATGTTATACGTACTTTTACCTGTGAGTGTAAGAGTACGTCCAGCCATTGGATCACCGTCTTTATCATTTAGAAATTTACCATCTTTACTGATACTTACAGTAACCTGTATTTCTTGGGCTTCTTCGTTAGATTCTTCCGGATCGGTTCCGTCATTAAAAAGAGCATTCTCCTCTTCTGACGGGTTTTCCGAATCGGTAAAACCATCATTTTCTGTTTCTTCTATTTTCTCATCATCGATAAAATCGGTGTTTTCTTCCTCTTCAACATTAGCAGCATTTTCCGTTTCTGCAAAATCGTTATCTGCAGAAATATTAGTTTCGCTGATCCATCCTTCCGCAAACACGTTTACCGGAATTTGCAGAACTAACAAAAAAACAAGCAGCCAACTGGCTAATTTTTTCCATAGTCCTATTTTTTTCATTTATTTCAGACTCCTTCCCTTTAAAAAAGGCCCCTCTTCCTTACGGAAGAAGAGCCTCCATTATTGGTGCTTATTTTACTTTTACAGTTACCTTTACGGATTTATTTCCGGATTTTACAGTGACCTTCGCTGTTCCTTTTTTCTTTCCGGTTATGACACCATTCTTAGAAACAGTGACGATCTTCTTGTTGGAAGTGGTGTAAGTAACTTTCTGTTTGGAGGTAAATGGAGTTACCACTGGTTTCAGGGTGACTTTTTTGCCCTTCTTAACTGTTACTTTTGTATTAGCTACGGTAACCTTTGTGGTCTTTACAGCAGTTTTCTGTACCTTCACAGTTACAGTCTTTTTCAGACCACTTGCAAGAGTAATCTGGAGTTTTGCAGTGCCAGCCTTCTTTGCTGTAATCTTGCAGGTTCCATTTACTTTTCCTTTTACGGTAAAGATTTTGGTATTGGTGGATTTCCATGTTTTTACAGAATCACCCTTTGCAAGACCTGTTACTTTTAAGCCAGAAGTGGACTGTTTTACTTTTAACTTTATTGTTGTTGCATTTACTTTAGCTGTTGCTGTTAAAACAGTACCCTCTTCTTTTGTCTCTTTCGTACCGCAGGTTTCACAGATTCTTTCCTGCTGCTCTGGTGCAAGTACAGTTGCATCAACTGTGACTTTCCATTCACCAAACTTATGTCCAAGTGCCGGGATTTCCTCAGTTATAACATCACCGCATTTGCTGCAGGTCTTTGTGAGGCTTCCTTTTTCAGTGCAGGTAGACTCTTTTGTTACCTTGGAAACATAGTCATGTCCAAGTGCAGGAATTTTCTGGATATCTTCTTTTCCATTGCAGTCTTTTCTAGTACAGTGCTTGCTCTGTTCACCCTCTTCTGTACAGGTGGCTTTTTTATCCACTGTATAGTCTTTGGCGAAATCATGTCCAAGTACTGGGATCTCTTCTGTAATAACATCGTTGCATCTGTTGCAGGTTTTGGTGAGAATTCCTTTTTCAGTACAGGTAGCTGCTACTGTTGTTTCAACATAATCATGTCCAAGTGCGTCAATTCTTTGAACATCATCTTTCGCTTCACAGCCTTCTCGTGTACAATGCTTGCTCTTTTCTCCGTCTACAGTACAAGTTGGTTCTATATCCACAATATACTCTTCAGAATAGAGGTGACCTAGAGCAGGAATTATATTATCTGCATTATTTTTATCGGAATAATGTTTCCCACAAACGTTACAAACACCGGTTTCCTTCCAACCTGATTCAGTGCATGTTGCCGGCATTGCTTCTACCGTATCTCCTCTATAATGTATAGAAGTTGCTTCTGTATAACCAACTCTAATAGCAATAGAGTTCCATTCCGATTCACTTCCATAGTAACAAATAGAAGCTAAATTAGAACAATTGGAAAATGCAGATCTTCCAATTTTTTTCAATACAGAAAAATCAACATTTACAATAGCTGTAGACGCAAAAGCACTACGACCTATAGATTCTGTACCAGAAAAATCAAACTGGTTCAAATTTGTACAATACTGAAATGAATAATTACCAATTTCTGTGATAGATTCAGCTTTAAATGAACTTAATTCACTACAGTTCATAAACGCCTTTGCCCCTATTTTAGAAATAGGCGAATCACATACAAAAGAATTTAACTGTGAGCATTTTTCAAAAGCAGAATCTCCAATATTGGGCTTGCCTTTAATCGTCACTTCTTTTAATAATCCGCAACTAGAAAAAGCAGTTTTGCCAATTGTTACTTCTGGTTTTTCAAAGGAAACCTTTTCTATACTTGTATTAGAAAGTGCAGCCTGTCCTAATGTTTCAACCGATTCTAAATTAATTGACTGTAATGACGATACCTTGTAAAAAGCAGCATATCCAATTTCCTTTACAGACGAAGCTAAAATAACATTTTTTATGTTGGGATAAGCGTTTAGATGATTATCAAAATTATTCTCTCCTATTTTGGTAATGTTATCTCCAATCTCTATTGTTACCGCATTAGCAACTTCTGCATTTTTTAAATACCAATTGCTAGTACTTCCATCTTGAGTATTATCAGGTAAAGCTGCCGGCTCAGAAGCTTTAAATGATAACACTTTTGTTTCACTGTCGTATTTAAAAGATATTTTGGATTCGTTATCTAATGGAGTCCAGTCATTATTTGATTCATCATTATTTGATTCAACTTGTTCTTCTATTTGTGAAGAAAATGAATCGGTAATCTCTTCATCACCAGATGTAAAGTCATCAGAATCTTTTTCTAAAAAATCCGATATACCAGTGCTTTCTTCAACTTGTTCTTCACTGTAAAACGAATCCTCTAGGGCTTTTGCGCCCGTGTTAAGAGGCGCAAAAGCTAACATTGCTAAAGAGACTAAACATATCGAACAAATTTTCTTTTTCATTAGTTGTTACCTTCGTTTGTCCAAAAGAAATGAGTTGTATCGTAACTCAATACCATAGAAACGATTTCTTTGTCGTTATTCGCTGTTTTTACAGGAACATATGTTTCTCCAAGAGTTGTTTTGGGATATGAAGATGTATTTTCCAGCTCAATGTCAGAGCCCGGGTACCACATCCATGAGCTGCCTACCCATGTAGCGCTAATCATGTTCTTATTGGAATCATATTTGGGATTGGTGTTTTCACCTTTAATACCCACTTTTTTTCCGCTGATGACAATATAGTCCAAATACTGGTCGTTTTTTTCATTCCATCCCAATACATATTTCCCATTGTAATTTGCAACCGCTTCATCTAATGCTTCCTTAAAAACAGCTACCTTTCTCACATATGGTCCACCATTTTCTGTTCTTGTTGTTTGAGCATTTGCCACATTAGAGCTTATGGTATCCATTCTTAATCTTTCTGCTGATAATCCACTGGCGCTAATTCTCATTGAATCAAACATTCCCATTTTAATTTCCTCCAATCACAGTTTTCATTGATGCTAACTTTCCACTGGCACGTGATGTTAATGCTTGATACATTAAAGTATTTGCTGCTTGATTTACCTTTTCTAAATCTAAGTTAACATTGTTTCCATTTTCATTCATGCTTGTCTCTTCGTCTCTAACAGT
>OJNJ01001741.1_pt1 | contig 12037 bp, 8 predicted proteins | sample 1597491 | NCBI WGS metagenome assembly OJNJ01 (sample SAMEA2452132, study PRJEB22498) | human gut metagenome | biome: human feces; feature: human gut; material: feces | place: Australia | collected 2012 | reverse complement strand
GACGCCGTACATAACTCCATGGTCTGTGATGGCCGCGCTGTCCATCCCAAGCTCCTTTACACGGGCAACGTATTCTTTTATTTTATTGGAACCGTCCAGCAGGGAGTATTCGGTGTGGACGTGGAGGTGGGTAAAAGCCATTGTGTGTCTCCTTCCATTGTTCATAACTAATAAATAGTTTAACACAAGTGCAATTTCTGGTAAACACCCGTTCGTGTTTTAGAGAAAAAAACAGCATACCATATTTTGGTATTCCAATATGGTATGCAGGTTTTATTATTTTCCAATAAAGGGTGTATCAGATTCCATTATTTCTTGTAGATGCGTTTGTCCTTAATCTCAATTTTACCTTCTTTCAGAAGGTGTCCCACAGCACGTTTAAAAGCATTCTTGCTGAGTCCGAATTCGCGTTTGATCACTTCTGGTGAGGCTTTGTCATCGAAGGGGAGGACGCCGGCGAATTCTTCGATTATGCTGAGGACGCTCTCGGCATCTTCGTTAATCTGGATGTAGGCTTTCTGGCGGTCTGTGACGTTCATCTTTCCATCCTCTTTCACCTCGGAAACACGGAGGTCGAGGACTTCGCCCGGGCGGTATTTGCCGCTGGCTTCTCTGGCTGGAATCAGGGCGGAATATTTGTCATCAACAGCTACGAAAACACCGAAACGATCGCTGATCTCGTAGACACGGCCTTTTACGGAATCACCTGTTACATATGGGGTTCTTGTAGAAAGGTAATGGTATACCTTCATGGTGGCGCAGAGACGGCTGCTCTTATCTACATAAAGGGCTACCAGACACTCCTGTCCTTCCCGCACACGGCTGGTCTGCTCATGGTATGGAAGAAGCAGGTCTTTCTCTAAGCCCCAATCCAGGAATGCACCGATCTTGGTTACCTGAAGGACTTTCAGAACTGCAGTCTGGCCAACCTGGAGAAGCGGTTCTCTGGTGGTTGCAATAAGACGGTCTCTGGAATCTTTGTAAATAAATACGTCCAGAGTGTCGCCCTCTCTGGTTCCTTCCGGAACCTGTTTCGCAGGAAGAAGCACTCTGTCTTCCTGACCTGCATTTTTATCTTCTGCAAGGTAAACACCGAAATCTACGGTCTTTGCCACAATAAGCTTCTGTTTTTTTCCTATTTCGATCATGGATTCTCCTTAATTCTTTCAATGCCGGATATCCTTCCCGGCTAATACATTATGCATCATACAGAAGTTAGCTGTTTCTGCAATTTTTATTCATTCACCACTGCCAACAGCTTCCACCTCAACATCCCATCCGTAATTTCCATTTCATGGACTTCCTGAATGTGGTGTTCATTTTTAGTATAACATATATCCAGTGCTGCTGTGAACAAAAACTTATTTAAGATTTCGGGCGTAACTCAGCAGTTTGCGGGCATCAGCCCATCTGCCATCTGTTGTTCTGGCTCCGAAGGTAACAGAAATGTACGTTTTTCCATTCAACCCCTTTATAACCCCCACAAAGCACTGACCAGCCTTATCTGTATATCCGGTTTTCATACCGCCGATCCCAGCCATTCCCTCATGCAGCAGGCGGTTAGTAGAAACCAGATTATAGGTTTTTCCTTTCAGATTTTTAATTGTTTTTGTTCTCGTTCCAACAATTTCACGAATCCTGGAATACTGCCAGGCATAGCTGGCAATTTTCGCCATATCCCTTGCAGTTGTATAATGTTTAAGACCTGCGTCCAGTCCATTTGGTGTTGCAAAATGTGTGTTGGTACAGCCAAGCTCTGCTGCTTTCTCATTCATCATTTTCACAAATTTTTTAGTGCTTCCGCCTACATTCTCCGCAATTGCCACAGCAGTATCATTGCGTGACGGAAGAAGCAGAGAATATAACATATCCCCCATGTAAAAGCGCTCGCCTTTTTTGAAATACAGCTTGGACGGCTCCTGGGAAGCTGCATATTTGGAAGTCTTCACGATTTCAGACATTTCACAGTTTTCTACCGCCAGAACCGCTGTCATGATCTTGGTGGTGCTTGCATTGGCATGACGCAGATCCGGATTTTTGGAAAAAATAACCTTTCCGGAGTTCGCTTCTACCAGAATCGCGCACTGACTGTTCAGAGAAAAATTCGGACCGCTTTTTGTCATCCTTCCTTTTGAATCAAAACGGTATTTTACACCTTTGATTTTCTTATATCCGGTTACAAGCCGTCCTTTTTTGTCAAAATAATAAGTATTTTTCCCAGTATACCATCCTGTGCATCGGCTTCCATCACTGCCAACATAATAGGTATTTTTTCCTTTTTCTTTGATCCAGGCATTTTTGTACATATAGCCTTTGGATTTGGAACCAAAGTAGTACCATTTGCTGTCAATTTCCTGCCAGCCGTACTGACGGATTCCTTCTTCGGAAAAATAATAGGTCTTTTCATTTATATCCAAAAGACAGTCCGCGGCCTGGGTTCCATCCTCATAAATATAAATCCATCCGTCTTCTGTATTCTCAAATTTGCCAGGCTGCGCTTCCTCTACATCTTCAACTGATGTAACCTGTGCCTGTACCGGAATCACATTTCCTGATAAAACCAGCAAGAACATTATCGCAAAAAGCAGCTGTCTCAGCTTACTTTTCCAGTTTTTCTGCATTTCTTTCTCCCTCCCTGTGTTTCTGTAAAAATTTCCTTTTTATTTTCATCCTTTCTTTCATAACCGTCAAGACAAAAAATGCAGAAATCAACTAATTTAGTGATTTTCTGCATTTTTAAATTCTATGTAAGAATCCGATACATAAGAGCGAAGCCTCCTGCCACAGAAGTCTTTTTGCAACATATGCATTCCGGCTTCCAACTGTCATGCATTGCGGAAGCGGCTCAGGAAATCTTTTGTCAGCGGGTCTTTCGGATTCTCAAACAGTTCCTTCGGCGGTCTGTCTTCTACGATAACGCCATTTGCCATGAAGATTACACGCTTGGAAACGTCACGGGCAAATGCCATCTCATGGGTGACGATGATCATTGTCAGACCTTCATGGGCAAGGTCTCTCATAACCTCCAGAACCTCGCCTACCATCTGGGGATCCAGCGCGGAGGTTGGCTCGTCGAAAAGAAGAATTTCCGGCTCCATGGCAAGGGCTCTTGCGATTGCCACACGCTGTTTCTGACCTCCGGAAAGCTGTTTGGGTTTGGCGTTGATGTACGGCGCCATACCTACTTTTTCCAGATAATACAAAGCTTTTTTCTCTGCCTCTTCTTTGCTCTTTTTCAAAACCTTTACCTGACCTACGGTGCAGTTTTTCAGAGCAGTCATGTTGTTAAAAAGGTTAAAATTCTGGAACACCATACCTACCTTTGAACGGTATTCCGGAACGTTTACGTTCTTACTGGTGATGTCAGTTCCATGATAATTGATTTCTCCGGTGGATGGAGTTTCCAGCATATTCAGGCAGCGAAGAAGCGTGGATTTACCAGAACCGGACGGTCCGATAATGCACGTCACATCTCCCGGGCTTACAGAAAAATCAATGTCTCTCAGAACCTGATTGCTGCCAAATGCTTTTCCCAGATGCTTGACTTCAAGGATTTTTTCACTCATGATCATTTCTCCTCCTTCTTCTTAGGGTAGGAATACAGACCACTTGTGTGAGCCAGTGTATCCGTTGTGGCAAGGTCATAATTCTGCGGGCCTTCCATCTTGTGTTCCAGCAGGCGGAGCAGTCTTGAGCATACAAAAGTAAGGATAAAGTACATTACCATAGCGATGGTAAAGGATTCGAAGTAAGTGTAATAAGCTCCGGCTACGCCTTTTGTTGTGTAGAAAAGTTCTACAATTCCAATAATGGAAAGAACGCAGGTATCCTTGATATTGATGATCAGGTTGTTGCCAATCTGAGGCATACTGTTGCGCAGTGCCTGTGGAAGGATTACGTTCATCATAGTCTGTACATGCGTCATTCCGATTGCTTTTGCAGCTTCTGTCTGACCTTCGTCAACAGAAAGGATTCCGCCTCGGACGGTTTCTGCCATGTAGGCTCCGGTATTGATAGATACTACAAAAAATGCCGCAAACCACATGGACATGTTGATATTGAACAAGTAAGCACTTCCGTAATAGATAAACATGGCCTGTACCATCATTGGGGTGCCGCGGAAAAATTCCACGTAGCATGCCATAATAAATTTGAGAAATCCAACCAGTGTCTTTTTAACGGCGGAGTCCCGTTTATCTACAGGAATTGTTTGAATAATTCCAACTATAAAGCCAATAAGGCACCCTAAAAAGGTGCCTACAATGGCTATGATCATTGTATTTCCGGCTCCTGACAAAAAGGAGGAACCGTATTGCTGGAGCAGATACTGGATCCGGCCCCAGAAGGTTTCAGGAAGCATAGTTTTTATCTCCTATCTTACATATGTACATGTCTGTTCGGAATTCTTCACACATATCTTTTTATTAAATTCATACCCGGACATGTATTTTATACTTTATGTTTCACAGGTCGAGTGGTTTCATCACTCAGACAGTGGCTGTACGGAAATTGCCTCGTCCATCATTTCAGTGTAATCGTCCTCTGTCATTTTATCCAGTACACTGTTCAACGCATCCAGAAGCTCAGTGTTGCCTTTCTGTTTGGTTGTCACTAATTAGAACGGTTTCATCTAAGCCTAAATCACCGAAGATTCGTAAGTAAATATCTACGTTACCATCCTTGTCTACTTCAATTTTCTGGATAATCCGTTTAAGCTGTGCATTGGTCATCTGGTGAACATCGGAAATATCTTCAATCTCTTTAAACGTGCGATTCAAGATTATTTCCAGTTGTTCACCTTTTGTCAGGTGATAAGCAACCATTTTCAACTCATTCTCCAGACGCTCGATTTCCTGTTTTGTGCCGCCGATTTTTTCATTCAGTTCCTCACGTGTAATGAGGTCATCGGTGTACATATCCATGTATTTCTGACGCATTTTTTGAAGCTTGTGAAGCTGTGCGTTCAATTCCTTTTCGTAATTCAGGTTCTCATCCTTGGCTTTGTAAACCCTCTGGAATTCGCCTGTTACGTGACGAATTACATTTTTCTTTGCTTTCAGCAGCTCGGAAAAGTATTCGGACAGAACTTCAATCAACTCTTCCTCGTCCACTGTCTGAGCATTCGGGCAGCTATCCGCCCCACGTCCATTATGACCGGAACATACCCAGCGAATATAAGTATTCTTATAAGTACGAACAGTTCGTCGAAATGACCAGCCACATTCCTTACATTTAATCAGAGTAGAAAACAAATACTTATTGCTCTGCCGTTCCTTTGTTAATTTAAAAGTCTTGCTTCTGCACTCCAAAATCTCCTGTGCCTTTTCATACATTTCCGGCTCAATAATCCGCAGTTCCGGACGTTCTGTTACCATCCACTCCGTTTCATCTTTATCCGCCCGCTGGCCGGTGAGAAAATCAGTCACTTCCTGTTTGCCGTTGATAATTTTTCCGGTATAAAGTTCATTCGTTAAAATCCGGCACGTCGCATTCTGGCTCCACTGACAATTACGCTTTGTTCGGATACCTTTCGCATTCAGCATGTTTGCAATCTTGGCGGCACCATATCCTTCTTCGATATACCATTTATAAATCTGCCTGATAACAGCTGCTTCTTCCTCGTTGATTGCCAAATTAAAGTAATCTCCAATGGTTTTATCATATCCGTACACAATATTCGGAACTCGTCCTTTTTCAGCATTCATTTTCTTGCCGAATTTCACACGCTTTGAAGTATTGGCACTTTCTTCCTGCGCCAATGCACCGAAGATTGTCAGAACAAATTCACTGTTTCCCATGCTGGTCATGTTGGCCGTCAAAAACTGTGTCTCGATTCCTAATGCTTTCAGTTTGCGGACATTCTGCAGAAGGTCTACAGTATTTCTGGCAAAGCGAGAGATGTCCTTTACTACTACCATATCAAATAGTCCATGTTCAGCATCAGCCATCATGCGTAAAAATTCTTTTCGATTTTTTATTTTCGTGCCTGAAATACCCTCATCTGCATATAATCTAACTAAGTTGTCACCAGTACGCTGGGTGTACTCAGAGAAAAATTGCTTTTGAGCTTCCAGACTGTTGAGCTGATCAGCTTTATCAGTGGAGACACGACAATAAGCAGCTATATTCATATCTAATACCTTTCTGTTATATTTAAGTCGTTCTGTTACAACTTTATTGTACCATCTAAAATATAATTGTAAATAGCAAAATAAGGAATACCCTTTCTTCAGAATATTCCTTATATGCATTACTCTTCGATAAAAAAATTTTCTAACAATAGCATAATGGATTGTTCATCAACATTACCTGGTTCTTTTAAATTTTTTTTCTTTTTATTCAATAACAAATATGTATCTGTAAAAACATCTTGTATCGTCCCAAGGCATTTATCTTTTGCTAATTTAACCATCAACTCAAGAATTACACGATCCACATAGATATGCAAATGTTCTCCTAACATTTGTATTCGTTTATGGCTTTCCCCTGCATGAACAATAGCATTTCTAAGCCTATATAAGCGATAAAGATGCCATTCAATTCTTTGACAATACTTTTCGGAAAGATGCCATAATTTTTCGCGATTTTCTCTTTGCTCATATAAGTTATATATTTTATAACGTATATTGGGATAATACTTAAGCTCATTCGCAAAATAATCTTCTCGATATTTCTCATATTTTTCAAGAAATATAAAGCCTGCGATTTTACAAATCTCTTTATCGAATTCTGTTATATCTTTAAGCAACAAACTTACTTTTCGATTACCTAAATTATTTTTCAAATCGTCAAGTATATTAGAAAATATGCATTCGAAATAGTCATTTTGTAGAATGGAAACTATATTATCAGTAACGCTTTCAATTTTGGATTTTGAACTATCTGTAACACTTGCAACCTCCAACGCTGACCACAAATTAAGAAATGCATCATTTAAGTCTTGTTGATTTAATGCCGCATTATGCAAATCAACAATCTTATTAAGCTGAGAATAAGTTTCCTTTCCTTTTTCTTGGCATCCCAAAACAATTGTATCTATTTCAGTTTTAAAATTTTCTCGTGGCTCAGGCTTGATACTTTTATACCCAAACGCTTTTACGGGAAGAATTATTCCCTCTTGGGTATCTTGTCGAATTACCAATCCGTTTTTACCTATTACACTGATATTATCATTCAAAAAAACTTCTAAATATCTCAAAAAAATTTCTAATGCAGAATACGCTCGTTTCATTGCTGAATAATTATCATATGCCTTTGTTTCCATAATCCCTATAAAGGACTTTTGCTTTCTTTTAATCTGTTTAAAGCAACCATCATCTTCAAACGAAATATGCAATCTTTCATTTAACAACTTTTGATATGGCTTTAATTTTTCATAAAAAACAAAGTACACTTTGTATTTACCAATTTCAAAATCAAACCTATTCAAAAAAATCTGTGCTTTTTTTTCTGGATCATTTATACTTTCCTCAAATATATTTCTCAGGAATCTATATATATATTCCGATGAATATCCATGCCATAGCAAAAAAGCAAGCCAAGCACGAAGTCCTTTTTCAATTTCTGTTTTACGGTTTGATTCCGACAAATTTTCTTTCAAGTATTTACAACATATTTCATAGTACTTTTTCTTTGGTATCTTATTGAATATATAATGTACCGCTGTTCTTTGATCTTTATCTAAAAATTTTGCCATCTCTTCAATAACTTCATATTTATACAACTCTCGAACAATAACGTCTGTCATTAAACTCGACTTAATCTCTTTTGCAATTATATCTAATTGATATTGCTTAATACTCCCTTTCACCACATCTTTTTCAGTATCAACATATTCTTCTAATAATGTTTGTGTATTATGAACAGGCGCTTTAACAATATCATCTGAATAATGAAACAACATTTCTTGTAGTCTTTGAACAAAAAATAAATATCCATCCTTAGTAGATGTCCAATCTTGTGTAATATATTTCATTTTTCATCCCCCTCGCATTTTTGTAAATCAATCATTTTTTTATCAAGTACCACTTTGCATACCTATTAGTTCCTGTTGTAACAACAATTCCATCCTTTTTCATTGCCTGTAACAAATTAGAAACCTTCTTCGATTTCTGTTCATCGCTAAGTACTTCTGGCAATGCTTTTTCCAGTACTTCCATTAAATCTCTTTTGCTGGCTTCTCCCATTGACTGAAGTGCTTTTATAATTAACTGCTTGCAAATATCATCATCTAACCCTTTATTTCGAACATAAGCAGCTTTCTGTCCGACAATATCTGCCACCTTGAAAGATACAAAAACATTAGGATAACGTCCTTCCACAAGACCTTTTTTCTTCAAATCCTTAAAGCTTTCTTTAGAAACTACTTCCTGTTTCTGAACTTTATCCAACAAAAATACAGTTCTCATATCTAAATCTTCATTGGAATATAAAAGCTGAGTATAATTCTTATCCAATATCTTTCCGTACACAGTCACTGTAACTCTATTAATTGTGTTCAAATCATATGTCGGCAATGGGAAGCATTTATCACGCTGTATCTGATACATCATTGGTATTCCCATTGAATTTGTATCAATCATATACAGATTTACCATTGCGTTACACAAAAACACATTTCGATAATACGGTGGTTTATATCCCGGTTCCAGTGCTTGTTCAATAGTTTCTGGTATAAAAGCCCCCTCATTGATAAATACCAGTCTGTCCTCAAATTCCTCTACGTTGATTTTTCCACGCAAGCGATAGTCCTGATGAGCAATACAGTTATTAATAATCTCTTTGATCAGCTCTGGTTCATATTGATCTACTTCATCCGGAAACAAAGTCTGCTGTCCGGCAATATAGCGATACTTTACATTTCTGATCCTGGAATATACCTTATCCACTGCCATTAACATCGGTATATCAAAATGTTCATAAGCTTTTACCGAATTATCTGCATTATAAAGTGTCCAGGTAATTCTAGGAATAAAGCCATCAAAGAAATATTTAGCCTCACTTTTTCCTAATAACAATAACGCCGTTCTGGTTATTTTTCCTTTTATTGTAATACCAGCTTTATTTAAAACCTCAATATCAGACAGTTTCTTTAAAACTTCCTGTGCTTTTTTTCGATCACTCTGACGTTTTGAGAAAAGTTCTCTTGCTCTTTTAATCGCTTCTTCATCCAAATCTTCTATGGTAGCATCTTCTACAATTTCTTTTGACCAATCCATTCCTATCTGATTTCTAAGTAGATCTACTTTATTCATCGGAAGCGGCGATACAGATTCATGCTCTCTGGCATACGCTGCCCCTTGCCATGTTGTCGGAATCCCCCTAATAGCTGGAGGAATTTGAAATGCTATCACTCGACATTTTTCCATTGTCAGTTCGTATATCTCCAGAAATGTCAATCGTTCATTGGTTCCATTTACGATTTCCTTTTTCAAACTTTGCAGACTTCCCTGTTTCCGAAATTCCGTTCCTACATATCGTTTATCATCCGAAATTCCGAAAATCAGCCACGCCTCCTGTAATCCCCGAAGATTTGCTTCATTGCTAAGTGCAGAAAAATATTTACCAATGTCATTAAACGAATAATTTGTGCGTGCTTCTTTAAATTCTACAACTTCATTTTCAAAGGATTCTATCATGCGAACAATCTTTTCTTTTAATTGGCTATCCGTATATATCATATTCTTCCGCCTTTCAAAATTTTCTATGACTAAATTCTATGACTAATCTATGACTTTCTAGAACTAATTTTAACTGATTTTCAGACAGAACACAAGCAATAGCAAAAAAATAAAAGGCATCCCACGCGCTACGCAGGACACCCTCCATCATGTTTTGGTTCATTGGGAAGCTCATCCGCTGCTTCTTGTATTGCCTGTTCCACCTTACTTGCATTTGCTTCAATCAATATCTTTAACAGATAGTCGGCGGTTACTTCCGCAGTGTTTGGATTATGGAATCGATAATTAAGTTTTCTCTTTTTCATAGCGGAATTCCCACCTCCTCCCGTATATCCTTGTCCATAACTATGAAAATGTTCTTTGAAATAGTCCTGCTAAATGTCATTCCTGTTCAACTTAAATAGATGCCAGTCAAAGGGGCATCCCTGTTGTAAACCACCGCTGTAAACAAACTCCAAAAAATCTAATTCTTTTTGTTTTTTCAGTTTTCTTTCCTCAATACCAAATTACTCTTATATATCTGTTTACTGTTTACAAATTCTACAACTCAAAGCAATAACCATAGATAAAAGCGTAAACAACACGCCAACTACCGTAAACCTGACTGGCATTTTACTGGAAGGATAACTCCATCTGCCGGGCTTCCTCCTCAGTAACCGGATGCCAGTCATTTTCATTTTTTAAGTCTTTTGCGTCTCGTTTACAGTTTTCGTTTACACATACCCACGAACGCTGTGTACCGTAATCCTTGAATCTTGTCATCGTCCCCTGTTTCCAACCCACAATGCTTGTATTCATGATTTCACAGATGCGGTCTGTCTCCGCCTTCTTCGGCTTTACATAAGGATTGTCCAGTGCCTCTTTAAAAAGCATCAATGAACAGACTTTTCTGTCTTCATGTTCATCCAGCCATGCCTGTATCATTCCGGCTTCCGTATCATCCGCCATGAACTCCTGCCGCAGTTTATCAAGCTGTGTTTCTGTTTCCTTTGAAAACGCCAGTTTAAAATTCCCATTACGGTACAACATCATTGCTTCCGCCCACACCTGATCAATATACTGTCTGGATTCCTTCTCATTTTCGAGGATATGAACCTCCATCTCTGCCCGGTTCGTCTGAACCGGAACGAATCTTCGATTTCCGGTACGGTCAAACGGCAGGAATCGCTTAATATTGGATGTTCCTCCAAATACACATTGTCTCGGACGATCAAGAGCATATACTGCATAAGAATCCCGATAAGTCTCTTTCTGCCTGCTCAGAAAGCTCTTTGTTTCCTCAATACTCTTGGAACGTGCCGTTGCAACCATTTCAGACATTTCAATCATCCAGTGACCGCGAAGCTGACAATAAACTTTTTCTGAATCCAGCTTGCCAATGTCATCAGTGAACCAGTCATCCTTTACTGCCATGAAACGAAAAAATGTAGATTTTCCCACGCCCTGACCCCCGACCAGACAGAGCATATATTCAAACTTAATTCCGGGGCGGAACGCACGGGCAATAGCTCCCAGCAAAAACATTTTCATACTTTCATAGGTCAACTCATCCACAGGTGCACCAAGAAAATGATGCAGCACATAGCGGATACGTTCCTGCCCATCCCATTGCAGACTGTTCAAATAATCCCGGACAGGGTGATATTTGTTCCGATCTGCCTGATGGACAATACTTTTCTGCACAATCTTATCCATCGTCAAACCGTAAGTCTCTTCCAAATAAAGCATAATATAGTTCAAATCCATATCTGTGAATGCCGGGCTTATCCGTTCCCACCACACGGGTTTTACAATGTCTGTCTGCTCAGTCAAAATATTGTGCCGGAATACATCTTTTAACAGAGGATCATGTTCTAAAATTAGCTTACAGTTATGCCGATTGTTTTTCACAGCACCCTTCTGTGTCATTTCCAGTTGTTCTCTGATTTCCTCTACTGTCAACTCCGTTTCCATTATATCCATTACTTCGCACAATTCCTGTCGTGTCTGTGGTGATAAAATCTGAAATTCTCTGTTCAATCGCTGTCACCTCCTTCCCATGAGCCACCACTACGGCAACTCGTTCTTCTAATGTGCCTGATAATAATGTATCCAACAGGTACTCTGTTTCTGATATTTTTTCCAATGCCTCCATAAACAGCGGATGCCAGACATCTTCCACCTGTTTCGGAGCACACTCTTCTTTCCACTGTTTCAACAAATGCAGGTAATCTGCCAGTGCACGGAAATATCTATTTTCTGCCTGCAGATACCTCTGTTCCTGTGTTAGCTGTCGTTTGATTTGTTTTCTCTGTGGCGGGGATTTACTCGAAAGTGATAGCCGAGCTTAAAAGAGCGGAGGCGTATTTGTCTGAGGA
>OJNJ01001727.1_pt1 | contig 12083 bp, 10 predicted proteins | sample 1597491 | NCBI WGS metagenome assembly OJNJ01 (sample SAMEA2452132, study PRJEB22498) | human gut metagenome | biome: human feces; feature: human gut; material: feces | place: Australia | collected 2012 | reverse complement strand
CCGAGTGATTACAGATATAGAGGATCTAAAGACAGTTTTTACATAAAAATACATTCGATTTGGCAAAAGTAAAGACAATTATCAGAATTTTTGGTATAATAATTCCTAACTTTATGTGAATGGAGAATCTCATGACTGCACAAAAAATGTCTGCACAAGAAATTATTGCTTTTATCGGTAATGCAGAAAAGAAAACAAATGTTAAAGTAACTTTTGAAGGGGAATTGGCAACTGCTGTTCCAAGTTCTGTACAACCAATGGCTGTAGCTACACCAACAATGTTACCTGTTCCTATAGTCGCTGATAAAGCTGTACAAAGTGCTCCAAAACTACTTACTTCCCCTTCACCTTCCTCTTCATTTAAAAACATAAACCTAAGTGCCTTTGGCAAATGCACTATCTGTAAAAGTCTTAAACGAAAAGTAAGGTAGATGCCTGCTGCGAGAATTAACACTATAAGTGGAACTCCCCAAACCAAATCATCTACCTTAGTTAAAAAGTCTCCTATTGCGTTCATAACGTCCTCCTGTCCTTTTGCCTGAGAGATTAACAGAATTCATAAAAGATTTAAATTCTGCCGTACACCTTCGGCGTCTGAGTCAACAAAAATCTTTGTCATCAGACCTCTCCAGTTGTTGTCTATATTCCTTTTTGACAACGCACTTTCTATTGTAAGACTATAGAGGAATTAATGCAATAACATTTTTTACATTTTTTTCATATTTTCGACACAAACGCTAACCTAATGCTACATCTAATGTCATCATTACCGTAAATCCTAATGCGAAAAATATTGTTCCCCAGTTAGAATGTTTTCCTTCCGGAAATGGCGGAAGGAAAACATTCTAACTCTTCCACAACAACATACATCATTGCTCCTGCTGCAAAACTTAACAGATAAGGAAGTGCCGGAATTATAAAGCTTGCCGCCAATATTGTAATTACTGCCGCTATTGGCTCCACTGCCCCGGATAAAACTCCATACAGAAAAGCCTTTCCTTTTCCATTACCTTCTGCTTTCAAGGGCATTGACACAATGGCACCTTCCGGAAAGTTTTGAATTGCAATCCCAATGGAAAGTGCTAAAGCACCCATTTCAGTAATGCCACTTTTCCCTGAAAGCACACCTGCAAAAACAACACCGACTGCCATTCCCTCAGGTATGTTGTGAAGAGTTACCGCTAACACTAACATGGTTGTTCGCTTAATCTTCACTTTGGGACCTTCTGTTTCATTACTGCTTACGTGTAAATGGGGAATTGTTTCATCTAATAGCAATAGAAACAGGATTCCTAACCAAAAACCTATAAAAGCCGGTAAAAAAGCAAATTTTCCCATATTTTCCGACTGTTCAATTGATGGAATAATAAGACTCCATATTGACGCTGCCACCATTACGCCTGCTGCAAAACCTGTTAATATTTTTTGAATTTTTATATTCAAATCTTTTTTCATAAACAATACACAAGCTGCTCCTAAAGACGTTCCTAAAAAGGGTATTAATATACCCTGAATGATTTTTAAATCCATATTTTTCTCCTCATATAAGTTATTGATTTCATACACTAAAATACACTTATACTAACCTGTATTAATTTCTACTTACATAAATTACATTAATTTATTTTTTAATCCTTTTATCATATAAGTTTTTATAGTATATGCATTTTATTTCATTCTTTTGTATAAAACTTATATGATTTTACATTTATTAGCATACCACATTATCGAAATTTTTGTTTTGAGTTTTTTTGTATGATTAATTGTTTTTTTGCAATACTAATATAGAAATTTATTTTTAGGAGGTCATTATGGAATTATCAGAAAAAGAATTATCAGTAATTCAGGATTTATTAAATGAAGAAGAGCTATTAGTAAAAAAGTTTACAATGCTTGCTAATCATAGTCAGGACGAAACAGTAAAACAGCAAATGCTTGATATTGCCCAGAAGCATCAGGGACATTTTAATGGAATTTATTCTTATTTGAATAACTAATCATAATTTGTTTGATACTCAAGCAGAATTTATTTTGATGGCTAATCAGAACTTATTTCATTAGCTAAATAGTCAGGAGGTTTTTATGGAAGAAATTTATACAGAAAAAGAAATTTTAGGGGATGCCCTTAACACTGAAAAAAACGCAACTGCATTATATAATCTTAGTGCAAATGAATGTGTACACGAAAATTTAAGATCCACAATGATGGATTTGTTACAGAAGGAACATGAAATCCAGACAGATGTATTTAACCAAATGCATACAATGGGCTTTTATCCTACACCTGCTGCTGAGTCAAAGAAAATTCAGGAAGCAAAAACCAAATTCCAGTGTGGATATAAAGCTGTGTAGTAGATGATAGCATTGTAATTGCAAAACTATATTGCATATAAACAGTCTAATAATTCAAAGTTATATGGCATATCAGCTGTAGCATAATTAACAAGCTATACAGTAGCTATAAACTACATGGTAATTACAAAATATATAATAAAAAGAAACCTTCTCATATATTCCCGAAAAATCATTACTGTAATTTTTCAGAATCGCTATGAGAAGGCCTCTTTTTTATTTTTAAAATCTTTTATGCCTTTATGGCTCTTTTATGCTGTTGCAATATCATCTGCTAGCATTATGGTCACTGCATTTTGTTGGGATGTCATCTGCTGGCATTGTGGCTCCTGTATTCTGTTACCATAATGTCCACTACCATTCATATTCTACAATCTGGCAGTTTTTAATTCCAAAAGCTGCAAATTCTTCATTGCTCATATTATAAAAATATGACTGCACAATTCTTGAAATTCCATTATGAGCAACCAACAAATATGTTTTGTCTGTCTGTTCCTTTAGTTCATCCAAAAGACTATATATTCTTGCTGCCATTTGTAGCATTGTCTCTCCACCATCAAAATCGTAAATAAAATTTTGTTTTGCCTCTTCAAATTCTTCTCCATGTCTTGGAGTTGATTCATACTTGCCAAAATTCTGTTCTTTCAAACGCTGTTCTACACGTAGTGGCACACCTGTGATTTCTGCTATGTGTTTTGCAGTGTCAGCCGCTCTTGACAAAGGAGAACATAGAATTTCATCTATCTGTAAATTTTCTGATTTAATTTTTTCTCCAAGTTCAATTGCCTGTTTGTGTCCTAATTCTGTTAGTGGACTGTCTGTTGCTCCACAAATCTTGTTTTCAACATTCCAAACTGTCTGACCATGTCTTGTAAAATATATATGCGCCATTATTTTTTAATCTTCACTTTCTTTGGTTTTGACCATTTATTGCTGCCTACAGCTTTTACTCTAACATAAAGTTTTGATTTATTTTTCAAAACTTTCTTCTTAATTGTAAGCTTTGTCTTTTTAACTGTCTTCTTTAATATTATCTTTTTAAACTTTTTGCTCTTAGAAAACTGTACCTGATACTTTTTAGCACCTTTTACTTTCTTAAACTTTAAGCTTACTTTTTTAGAATTTTTCTTCTTTGTTGCCTTCTTTACAGTAGTTTTCCCTAACTGTTTCTTTGTAGCCTGTATGCCCTTAGCAGATGTAACCTTATTTGTTGTACCTTCATTTGATGTAACGTTATTTGTTGTACCTTCATTTGATGTAACCTTATTTCCGTTACCTGTAGTTGTTGGACGATTAACTGTTTCTGATTCAATTACTTTTCTTGTTGTTGAAAAGCTTACATTTGAAATGCGAATTGTATTCTTTGCATTAGAATCTACAGTTTCTTCGTTTCCTTTTCCAAGACCGTAATATAAATACAACTCTGAAGTATAATCTTTAGGTATTGTTACGTAAAGACTTAAATGGTAAGGTACACCTGCTTTTACATTAATTGTTCTGTTCTCTAATACAGGTGAGTCATGTTGTCCATCATCATTTCCTACTACTTTAACCACAAGAGTTCTATCTATGTCTGATGTAATAGTTGCATTGTATTTGTATGTATAGCCCGGATAATATTTAAGAGTTCCCAGTGATGCCTGTGCTGCCCATCTGTTAGTTCCTAATTTATCCAAAGCAACTGTTATTCCTTTGTTTGTTGCATCAGTAATTGTACCTGTAACTCCACCGCCCCAGCTATTATCCTGTGTATCAAAATAGGTTCCAAATTTTTTGTCTGTATTAGCAACTAAGTCTGTATCTTCGTATGAAACTTTTGTTATTGTTTCAACAGGACTTGTTGCAGGCGCCTTAGTAGTTGTAGCCGGCTTTGTTGTTGTATTGGCCTTTGTTGTTGTACTAGGAGTAGTTGTATTTGTTCCATTTCCCTGCTGATATACTCTTAAATAATCAACATACATTGTTGCTGTCTTAAATGTTGCATCGTTAGCTGTAACATTGTTAGTAAATCCTGTATTCGGTCCGGCAATAGCAAGGTTAAATAAGAAAAACTGGTCCTTCTGGAAGCAATATGCATTATTACTTGTAATTGACTGACTTAAGTATGTCTTTCCGTCTAACTGCCATTCCATATGATTAGCATCCCATATTAGTGTATATGTATGCCAACCGTTAATTCCATTATTTTCATTGTCAGTAAAATATCCAAAAGCTTTTTCTGCACCATCAAAACCACTTCCGTATGAGCCATGTGAATACTCACCCTTTAAACCGTTTGTATTCCAATGAAGACAACCACCTACATAGTTGTTAGAATTGGCATGTTCCATAATGTCAATTTCCCCACAATATGGCCAATTAACTCTAACTCCTTCATCCATTTTGCCCATGTTTTCGCCCATCATCCAATATGCAGGCCAAACACCATCCTGGTTTCCGTTTTCTACTTTTATTCTGGCTTCCATTTTTCCATATTTAAAATATTTCTTGCCCTTTGAAATAATTCTACCTGATGTATATTTCTGTCCACCATAATTTTCTTTTTTTGCAATAATCCGTAATGAACCGTCTGCTACTCTAACATTGTCAGTTCTGTTTGTATAATATTCAATTTCTCCATTACCCCAGCCCCAGTCTCCGTTTCCAATTTCGTATGACCATACAGAGGTATCAAGAGATGTGCCGTTAAACTCATCTGACCATACCAAGTTCCAATTGTTTGCAGCTTTTACACTCTTTGTTTTTGTTTCACCAATTGTAATTCCTGATACAGCTACTGCCAGTGACATTACAACAGCCCCCACTTTTTTCGCTATTCTTTTCATGTTTTTGTCCTTGTACTTTTGCTACCTGATATAATGTAACAAATAACTTCCTTTCCCAATCATAATTGTTAATTAAAAATTACTTTCCGTCTTTTCTGAATTATCTGTAAAATTCATTCAACAAAACTTTTCAATAAATTCCCCATTAAACAAAAATTATATTTCTATATAAACAAAGAAAAATGTTTTTATCAAGTATTTTTATGCAATTTTTCAAAAAAAAGCAGCTACACTTTTGTGTAGACACCTTTTTGTACCCTATATACATTTAAGAAACAAATATAACAGGGAGTGTGTTATTTATCTGACATCAACTTTTTAATTCCTGCCTTTAAGCCATTAACTGTCAATGGATACATGTCTATGATTTCCTTAATGGCTCTTTCTGATTCCATCCAGTAATTCTTTGTTAAATCACCATGGAATGATGGATTAAGCCAAATGGTATGTGGATATTTCTTCTTAAACAACTGAATCCATTCATGTCCTGAAAGTCCATTATTAGGCCCGCTGTAATTTCCGTTTTTGTCGTAGTATTCTTCCGGCGCCATTCCAGCATCACCTACAACTATAACCTTGTAATCCTTGTCATAGTTATTAAAAGCATAAGTTGTGTCAATCCATTCTCCCGGAGCACACTCAGGTGTTTTGTATAACTTTGCGTAAATACAATTGTGAATGTAGAAAGTTTTTACGTCCTTAAAATGATTTGCTTTATTTACTGCCTGAAATAGCTGGTTGCACAATTCACTGTAAGGATACATTGACCCACCACTATCAAAAATTAGCATAAGTTTAACAGAATTCTTTCTAGGCTGCTGAAACTCAAGTTTCAGATAACCACCCTGATTACAGGTAGAAGAAATGGTCCCGTCAATATCTAACTCTGTCTTTGGCAAATCCATTTTTCGTGAATACTGACGTAGTTCCCTGAAAGCCACCTGAAACTGTCTCATTGTAAGTTTAGTGTCTCTTCTGAAATCTCTGTAACGTCTCTCACCCATTACGGCAAATGCTGTTTTCATTCCGGCTTCATTTCCAAGTTGGATGCCACCTGCTACATGACCGTTTTTTCCAAAAGCCGAACCACCGCCTGTACCAATCCAGTGATTTCCACCGTTATGCTCAGTGTGTTGCTCGCCTAATCTTTCACGAAACATTCTGTGAACTTCTTTTGCCTCACGCTCTGTACGTTTATCTACAAAATCTTCAGGATTAGTTAAACGAACTCTGTCACTGTCGTTATGGAGCCATTTGTTTAATTTTTCCATATTTAATTTGTCAGTTTTGATATTTTTAAAATACTCTAAAAAAGCAGAATCTAATTTATCGTAATCAGCTTCGCTTTTTACAAGCACTGTTTTACACAAGTAATAAAAGTCAGTAAAATTAGAATGTGCCAGCCCCTTATCTAAAGCTTCCATAAGAGTAAGCCATTCTGTTGTAGATATATCCAATCCATTACTTTTCAATGTGTAGAAAAATGGTGTAAACATATTTCCTCCATATTATCTGCTAACAAGTCTTACTGTTTCTAAATCTTCATCTTTTTTAATAAGCACACCTAAATATGGCAACTTGACGCTTATTGTTTCAGGATCAACGCCACCAATCATTAATGCTCTAATCCAGTCAATAAATTCCGATGTACTTGGTTTCTTTCTTAAATCCCTAATCTGTCTGATTTTATAGAAAGTATTCATTGCCTGATCTAATAGATTCTCTTCTAAATTTTCAAAGTGAGCATCTACAATCTGCTTCATTAATGCCGGTTCAGGGAATGTAATGTAATGGAATACACAACGACGTAAAAATGCATCAGGCAATTCTTTTTCCGCATTAGATGTAATAATAACAATTGGGCGAACCTTTGCCTTTACTGTTTCCTTTGTTTCGTTAATATAAAATTCCATTTTGTCCAATTCCCAAAGAAGGTCATTAGGGAATTCCAAGTCTGCCTTGTCGATTTCGTCTATTAAAAGAACAACCTGCTTATCCTTCTTAAAAGCTTCACCAAGTTTTCCAAGCTTAATATAGTGTCCAATGTCATCTACTCCTGCTTCACCAAACTGGCTGTCGTACAATCTCTGAATTGTATCATAAATATATAAGCCATCCTGCGCCTTTGTTGTTGACTTAATGTTCCAAATAAGTAACTCCATGTCAAGAGCCTTAGCAACTGCCTCCGCCAACATTGTTTTTCCTGTTCCTGGTTCTCCTTTAATAAGAAGAGGTTTCTGCAATTCTCTTGCCACCTGCACTGATGCCATTAAATCATCTGATGCTACATAAGTATCTGTTCCTGTAAATTTTGCTTCCTTTGCCATTTAAATTCCTTTCGTTTTTAGTTTTTTATTATAAAGTCGGTTCTTATATTATTTCTTAACTATAAAATTATATTAATCCCAAATTTATTATTAAGAAATTATATATTCAAACCATTATTATTTTCCAAAATATTCTGCCACTTTCTTTAAGTCTTCAATAATTGGTAAGTTCTGTGGACAAATTTTCTGACACTTACCACAGGCAATACAATCGCTTGCCTTACCAAAAATTCCTGTTAATCTGTCATAATATTCACCCTGTGGTGTCCAGCCTTTTTCTTTTACTTCCTGTTTATCTGCATTGTATAAAGAAAAATACTTTGGTATAGCAATTTTCTTTGGACAACCCTCAGTACAGTATGAACAACCTGTACATGGAATTTCTATATTTTCATTTAAAATATCTGTAGCTTTCATAACAAGGTCAACTTCTTCTTTTGTTAATGGTTTAAAATCCATCATATAATCAGTGTTATCAAGAAGCTGTTCCATATTACTCATACCACTTAAAACCATCATTACATTATCAAGACTTGCCACAAATCTAATTGCCCATGATGGCACTGACATTTCGCTATTGTATGCCTTGAAATGTTCTTCAACTGCCTCAGGCACATTAGCTAAAGTTCCACCTTTTACCGGCTCCATAATAATAACCGGCTTCCCATGTTTTGTAGCTACTTCATAGCATTTACGTGACTGAACGCCTTCACTTTCCCAGTCAAGATAATTAATCTGAAGCTGAACAAATTCCATTTCCGGATGTTCTGTTAGAACCTTGTCCAACAACTCTGCATTATCGTGGAATGAGAAACCAATATGCTTAACAAGTCCTGCTTTCTTTTTATCAACCAACCACTGAAAACATCCAAGGTCTGTGTACTTCTTGTAATGATCTAAACCAATATCGTGAAGTAAGTAGTAATCAAAAAACTCTACACCTGTCTTTTCAAGCTGCTGATTAAAAATCTCATCTGCTTCTTCTATTGTGTTAAAAAATCCACCATGCAATTTGTCAGCCAAAGTAAAGCTGTCTCTTGAATGACGTTTTACCAAAGCCTCTTTTGTAGCATTCTCACTTTTGAATCCACAATACATCCAAGCTGTATCAAAATATGTAAATCCACGTTCCAAAAATGTGTCCACCATTTTGGACATTTCTTCTATATCAACATCTGCTGCTTCATTTTGGTCTACAAGTGGTAATCTCATCAAACCAAATCCTAACTTCTTTTTAGCCATATTTCCTCCTTATTAAAATTGTAGAAATCATTCTTTAGCCATAAATATTTCTACTAATATTTTTCCTAGACATTTACTTCTATATTTTAATAATTAATGAATTATTTGGCAAGCAAAGTTGCAAAAAAGTAAGAAGCCCTTACTAGACTTCTTACTTTCTAAATAAATTACTTTTTAATTTTTACTTTTTTAGGTTTTGACCATGTTTTGCAACCAACAGCTCTAGCTCTTACATATAATTTCTTCTTGTTTTTAAGCTTCTTGCTCTTAATTGTAAACTTAGTCTTCTTTACAGTTTTCTTAACAAGAATCTTCTTGAACTTCTTGTTCTTAGAAACCTGTACCTGATATTTCTTTGCATTCTTAGCTTTCTTTAATAAGATACTAATTTTCTTCGCTTTAATCTTCTTAGTTGCTTTCTTAACCTTTGTTTTGCCAACAGTCTTCTTAACAATAGGTGTTGTTACCTGTGGCTTTGTAGTTTTTTCCGGAGCCTTTGTTGACTCTGGTGTTGTTTCTGTTGGTGCCGGTGTTGTTGGTTCAGTTGTAGGATTTGTAATTATCTTTGTACCTAACTTGTAATCACCGTATAAGCCATCGTTTGCACCATCAGTTTTTACATTTGCATTCTTATCATTCTGTTCATTTTCATTTGATGCAACTTTTCTCTGATATACTCTAACATAATCAACTTCCATCATGGCCGATGTGAAATTGTCATCAGGTACATAACCACTATCAAAAGTTCCGCCTGCTGCTAAGTTTAAGATAAGGTAAAATCTCTGATCAAATGGTGCATATGTATTACCTCTGTCTGAACCTGAGTACCATTCTCCAGCTGTACATTTGAAGTAGCATTTACCATCACAGTAAATCTTAATATTTTCTGCATCCCAAACTACGCTGTATACATGCCAATCATCAATACCTGTTTTAACATTTCCATTTTTAGTCATGTCAAACGCATCAGATGAGTTAATGTTGTTTGGCCACTGTGAACCATAATGTAATGTACCAAATACCATGTTTGGTGTACGTCCACGTCCTTCAAATACATCAATTTCTCCTGATAAAGGCCATGAACCATATACTGAATCATTTGGAAGCATCCACATTGCAGGCCATACACCTGTACCTGTTGGCATTTTTGCTCTAAAATCTACTCTTCCGTATTTAACTGAGAACTTGTCCTTTGTTGTTATCTTACCTGAAGAATATTTTGCTTCTGCTTTCTTTGTGCTATCACCCTTCTGGGTAAAAATCTTTGACTGCTTCTTCATGTCAATATTAAGTTTTCCGTCTTTTACAGAAACATTATCTCTTGTATAATATTCTAATTCCTGATTTCCCCATCCGGCTGTATTAATATCATCTTCTTCGAGGAGGAATCCTTCATCGTATGACCACTTGTTTGTATCAAGCTTGCCTCCGTCAAATTCGTCATTGAAAATCATTTTCCAACCTGCAGGAGTATAATCCTCTGAACTGTTTTCTACTTTAATATCTGTCATGTCAGCAGGTAACTGTGCTTTATATTCTGTGTTACCCTTAATTGTGTAGATTATTGCATTGCTACTTGCATCGCCACCTTTTTTGCCATCAATAGGGTAGCTGATTCTGATTTCTGTATCTTCTCTTACAGGCTGAAACCATAAGCCATAAACATGATCAATGAAATATCCCCACTGACTGCTTAATGAATATTTGTTATAGCCATTTCCTTCGTAAACCCAGCCACTAACTGCTACGTCTGTAAGGGCAATCCATTTTCCGTCGACTTTTACTTCATATTTGAATAAGTCTAAATCATCCTTAATTGCTTCTGTTCCACCAATCTTTGGAAGTGGAATACCAACTGATGCTGTTTCAACTTTGCTTGCATCGTATGAAGTTCCCTCATAAGCTGTTAAAGCATAACTTGTTCTAACAGGCTTCTCATAAACAACTTTTACATCCTGCATTACATTAGGATTTGACTTTGATTTGAAACGAAGTGTAAATGACCAACTGATGTTTGTAAACCAATAACCGCCATCACCCTCTGAATAATAACCAAAGTTCTGATCCCATTTGAAACCTGAATTTGCATTGCCAAGGAACTTTACAAATCCTTTGCCATCGTTATTGTCAACTAAAATTTCAACATCATTCTGAATCTGTTCATACTTAATATTTTTGTCACCGTTAAAAGTCCATGCTCCCCAATGTGTAGCTGAACCACCTGTTGTGTCTGCCTTAATTGTTTCTTCTGTAGTAGAAATACTTGTAAGCTTATAAGTTGCAAGTTTTTCTAGTTCTAAAGTGTAATCCAAGTTTACACCACTTGATTTGCTATGAAATCTGAATTCTGTAGTTTCTGAAACTTTCAACCAGCAAACCCAGCCATCCCAGTCAAGCTGATGTTCAATACCCCAAGTTTCATTCCATACAAAAGACTTAACTTCTTCAATCTTCTTCCATTCGCCGCTTGTGCCGTTCTCCTGTTTAACGTACAACTGAATGTCATCTCTTACATTATCATAATTCAATTCTTTTGGTTCTTTTCCATTAAACTTAGGTAAAACAAATCCAAAGCTTACTGCACCTGTTCCTGATTTCTTAATTGTTGGTCCCTGTTCACTGTTATAATAGTCCATTGATGTGACTGCTGTTGCGGCTGAAACCTTTGAGCTGTTACTTACTGAAACAACACCGATTGTTGTAATCATAAGTGCAACAGTTAATACCATTGAAACAAGTCTGCTAAACCAATTTTTCTTACTAAACCCTCTGTTCATAATAACACGTTCCTTCCTTTCTCAATATTCTTCTGCCCAAATACTTTAAAATTTTTATTCGAGCTTCCCCATGTTAAATGTTCTTTTATTATATCGCTCACATTTTATTCACAAAATTCTTTATTTTTTATTTAGTTCACTTTTTTTATAAAAACATTTTTATTTTTTAAGTTTTAATGCTTTCCCCATAAACTATTCCCCAATTTATATTGTTCTTACGGAATTTCTTATTTTTTAAGTAATAAAAAATATTTTTGGAGATAAAAAAATCTGTATTAAGTTCACTGGTAATCTACCAGGTTAACCTAATACAGATTTTTTAAAATTTATGTTTTTATTTTGAAAGCTTATACTTGGCTTTTACTCCAATTTTATACTATTCTTTATCTTCTTGAACAATGTTAATTAAAGCAATTACCACAATCATCATAAGAATTGCAATCGGTAGCACAATCCATGCATTGCGGACAAAGCCTGCAATTATAAATGAGAAAAATGAAACTGCTGCCGCCACAATAGCATAAGGTAACTGAGTGGATACGTGATTTACATGGTCACAC
>OJNJ01001715.1_pt1 | contig 12142 bp, 10 predicted proteins | sample 1597491 | NCBI WGS metagenome assembly OJNJ01 (sample SAMEA2452132, study PRJEB22498) | human gut metagenome | biome: human feces; feature: human gut; material: feces | place: Australia | collected 2012 | reverse complement strand
ATGTTGCCCAGGAACTTATAAAAATAATTATCAATTATGTTGCGGAATTAAGGAATAAAAAGATTGCTTATGTCACAGATTGTCGGACATATCTCACAGGTAATCGGGCCTGTAGTAGACGTCTATTTCGAAGGAACGGAGGCAGAAATGATGTTGCCGAGTATTCACGACGCACTGGAAATAAAAAGGTCGAACGGCAAAAGACTGATTGTAGAGGTACAGCAGCACATTGGTGAAAACACGGTGCGTACTGTTGCTATGGACAGTACGGACGGCCTGCAGAGAGGAATGACAGTGCATCCGCTGGGAGGCCCCATCACCATGCCGATAGGTACACAAATCAAAGGCCGCCTGATGAACGTAGTGGGCGACTCTATCGACGGCATGAAGGAGTTGGACCGTACAGGTGCTTATCCCATCCATCGCGACCCCCCTAAGTTTGAAGATTTGACTACCGTACAAGAGGTGCTTTATACAGGCATCAAGGTTATCGACTTGCTGGAACCATATAGCAAGGGCGGTAAAATCGGTCTGTTTGGTGGCGCCGGTGTAGGCAAGACGGTGCTTATCCAAGAGCTCATTAATAATATTGCGAAGAAGCAGCACGGCTTCTCTGTGTTTGCCGGTGTAGGAGAACGTACACGTGAAGGCAACGACCTGCTGAGAGAAATGATTGAATCCGGTGTTATCCGTTACGGAGAAGAATTCAAGAAAGGTATGGAGGAAGGCCATTGGGATTTGTCCAAAGTAGATTATGACGAAGTGGCCAAATCACAAGTGTCTTTGATATTCGGTCAGATGAACGAACCTCCCGGTGCGCGTCAGTCCGTGGCATTGTCTGGGTTGACGGTGGCCGAGTCCTTCCGTGACATGGGAGCGGAGACGGACGGTCCGCGTGACATTCTGTTCTTCATTGATAATATCTTCCGTTTCACCCAAGCCGGTTCCGAGGTTTCGGCCTTGCTGGGCCGTATGCCTTCTGCCGTAGGCTATCAGCCGACACTGGCAACGGAAATGGGTGCCATGCAGGAGCGTATTACCTCTACAAGAAACGGCTCCATCACTTCCGTGCAGGCTGTATATGTGCCTGCCGATGACTTGACGGACCCGGCACCTGCCACAACGTTTACCCACCTCGATGCCACCACGGTGTTGAGTCGTAAGATTACTGAACTTGGTATTTATCCTGCTGTGGACCCGTTGGAATCTACTTCACGCATTCTCGACCCACACATCGTGGGGGTAGAACACTACGAAGTGGCACAACGTGTAAAACAAATATTGCAGCGCAACAAGGAATTGCAAGACATTATCTCCATCCTTGGTATGGAGGAACTCTCTGATGCCGACCGTACGTTGGTGAACCGTGCACGTCGTGTGCAGCGTTTCCTTTCACAGCCGTTTGCCGTTGCCGAGCAGTTTACGGGTGTCCCAGGTACAATGGTTTCCATTGAGGACACTATCAAAGGCTTCAAGATGATTCTTGACGGGGAGGTGGACTACCTGCCCGAACCTGCTTTCTTGAATGTGGGAACCATTGAAGAAGCCATTGAGAAGGGTAAGAAACTACTGGAGCAGGCAGGGGGAAAAACGATTAAAAATTAAAAGTCTGGGAGCTTTGATGATGAAAAAGTTGCATTTGAATATTGTTTCACCGGAGAAGGAACTCTTCAACGGGGAAGTGGAAAGTGTTACATTGCCGGGCACTATGGGCTCTTTTTCTATCCTGCCGCAGCATGCACCGATTGTATCATCGTTGGGAACGGGGAAATTGATTTACGCAACGGACGGTGAGGAACATGAGTTGGATATTCAAAGCGGATTCGTGGAGATGAGTAACGGAAGGGTTGCCGTCTGTATAGAACAGCAATAGGCTATTAAAAAATTAAAAATTAAAAAATAGAGGTTGTTGGCGTGACTATTACTAAGAGAAACTACTTATTGCATACAGCGCTCTTGACGGTATTGATAGGAATTGTAGGCGGTTGGGCGTATTTTTCGATAAATCCGCATCACTATTTCGGCGGTTATCCGCTGATTCCGCTTTTCTTCTTTGTTTTCGGAGTATTCATGATTAATATGACCGAAAGCTGCCGTCACCGGATGCCGGGACGAATGTTGCAGATTTATCTGCTGATGCGTGTGATGAGAATGCTGGTCTCCATGATTGTGATGCTGGTTTATTGCGTTGCAGTACGTGAGGAAGCCAGGGCGTTTTTGTTGACGTTTATAGCCAACTATCTGATATATTTGATTTATGATTCCTGGTTCTTCTTCACTTTTGAGGCGAATCGGAAACTGAAAAAGAAAAGTAACAATGAAAAGATTGCGTAACATACTGACTGTAATTCTGCTGGCACTGGGCATGTTGCTACCCGCCACGGTGCGGGCCGAGAATACGGTGGACGTGAAGGAGATTGTCTTCGGGCATATCGGCGATTCTTACGAATGGCACATCACGACGTGGGGCGAAACTCACGTTACGATTCCTTTGCCGGTAATAGTGCATAGCTCTACCACCGGATGGCATGCCTTTCTATCCTCACGTCTGGAGGAGAACGGTGGAAGTTATGAAGGCTTTTCCATCGCTCCCGCAGGAAGCAAGTACGAAGGCAAGCTGGTGGAGTATGATGCCACCGGAAACGAAATACGCCCGTTGGACATCTCCATCACGAAGGTGACACTGGCTTTGCTCATCAACAGCGCATTGCTGCTTCTCATCATTTTGAGTGTGGCGCACTGGTATCGCAAGCACCCGCAGGGAAGTGCCGCTCCCGGTGGTTTCATCGGGTTTATGGAGATGTTTATCATGATGGTGAACGATGATATTATAAAGAGCTGTGTCGGTCCGAAGTACCGTAAATTCGCACCTTACTTGCTGACGGCCTTCTTCTTTATTTTCATCAACAACATTATGGGGCTGATTCCTTTCTTTCCCGGAGGGGCCAACGTGACGGGAAATATAGCCATTACGATGGTATTGGCCATCTGTACTTTCTTGGCCGTGAATATCTTTGGAACCAAGACTTATTGGAAAGATATCTTTTGGCCGGATGTGCCCTGGTGGCTGAAGGTACCGGTCCCCATGATGCCGTTTATCGAGTTCTTCGGTATTTTCACCAAACCGTTTGCTTTGATGATACGTCTTTTTGCCAATATGCTGGCAGGGCACATGGCAATGCTGGTGCTTACCTGCCTGATATTCATCTCGGCCAGTATGGGACCTGCTTTGAACGGAACGCTGACCGTGGCATCGGTGTTGTTCAATATCTTTATGAATGCACTTGAGTTGTTGGTTGCCTTTATCCAGGCATATGTGTTCACCATGCTGTCAGCCGTGTTCATCGGTCTGGCGCAGGAAGAGCATAAGGAGAAGGCGGTGAAGTGATACGATTATTGGGAATATAAATATTAATAAAAATAACCATTTAAAAACTGAAAGTTATGTTACTATCTGTATTATTGCAAGCTGCTGCGGCAGGTGTGGGAGTTAGTAAACTGGGTGCAGCCATTGGTGCTGGTTTGGCTGTTATTGGTGCTGGTGTAGGTATTGGTAAAATCGGCGGTTCTGCTATGGAGGCCATTGCCCGCCAGCCGGAAGCATCCGGAGATATCCGTATGAACATGATTATTGCCGCTGCCTTGATTGAAGGTGTTGCTTTGTTGGCAGTAGTTGTGTGTTTATTGGTATTCTTTTTATAATGTACAATCTACCATTTACCATTTACAATTTGTCCGTGCAGCATCACCGCGCAGCCAAATTGTAAATCGTAAATTGTCAAATAGTAAATAAAATTATGTCATTGTTATTACCCGATAGTGGTCTGCTGTTCTGGATGCTCCTTTCATTCGGTGTGGTGTTTGTGGTGCTTGCCAAGTACGGTTTTCCCGTTATCACCAAGATGGTGGAAGGTCGCAAGACCTACATCGACCAGTCTTTGGAAGTGGCACGCGAAGCAAATGCCCAGCTCTCCAAACTGAAAGAGGAGAGTGAAGCGTTGATTGCTGCTGCCAACAAAGAACAAGGACGTATTCTGCGGGAGGCGATGCATGAGCGTGACAAGATTATCGTCGAAGCACGCAAGCAGGCGGAAGCCGCCGCGCAGAAGGAGCTGGACGAAGTTAAAAAGCAGATACAGCAAGAGAAGGAAGAGGCCATCCGCGATATTCGCCGCCAGGTGGCAGTCTTGTCCGTAGATATAGCCGAGAAAATTATCCGCAAGAATCTGGACGAGAAACATGAGCAGATGGAGATGATAGACCGGATGCTGGATGAAGTGCTGGCCGCAAGTAAAAACAATTAATTCTCAAAGAAATGGATATAGGAATCGTTTCGATGCGTTATGCGAAAGCATTGATGGAATATGCCAAGAGCATGGGGGCAGAAGATACTCTGTACAAGGAGTTTTGTATGCTCGACCGTAGCTTCAGGAAACATCCGGATTTGCGCATGGCATTGGAAAACCCCATCCTGACGATACGTGAGAAGTTAACACTTATCTGTACCGCTGCTGTGGGGGATGCTCCTGCGGGTCGTGAGTTTGCGCGTTTCATGACCCTGGTGTTGAAGAACCGGCGGGAAAACTTTCTCCAGTACATCTGCCTGAGTTTTCTGGATTTGTACCGGAAAGACAAGCATATCGGTGTAGGAAAGCTGATAACAGCCGTTCCCGTCAGCCAGGAAGTGCGGGAGCGCATCCATGACAGTGCTTCCTCCCTGCTGCATGCCAGCATGGAGCTGCAGACTGAAGTGGATCCCTCCATTGAAGGTGGTTTTATCTTCGACATCAACGACTTCCGTCTGGATGCCAGTATTGCTACGCAGCTTAAGAAAGTGAAACAGCAGTTCATTGATAAGAATAGAAGAATCGTGTGATTTACGATTTGACAATTTACAATTTACTTATTTAATAGTCTTGTGATGCGTAAGTTGTAGAGGTCAAACAGTATATGATTCGGGTTCTTTCAAATAGTAAATAGTAAATTGTAAAATAGTAAATACTAAGATGTTGTCTGAAAATATAAAAGTAAGCGAAGTCTCCGATATTCTCCGCAAGCAACTGGAAGGGATTGACACCCGCGTACAGTTGGACGAGATTGGCACGGTACTGCAAGTCAGTGACGGTGTAGCCCGTATCTATGGGTTGCGCAATGCCGAAGCCAACGAGTTGTTGGAGTTCGACAACGGCATCAAGGCCATTGTGATGAACCTCGAAGAGGATAATGTGGGTGCTGTGTTGCTTGGCCCTACGGATAAAATCAAGGAAGGCTTCATTGTAAAGCGTACCAAGCGTATTGCTTCCATCATGGTGGGAGAGGGTATGCTGGGCCGTGTAATAGACCCTCTGGGTGCGCCGCTCGATGGCAAAGGACTGATAGGCGGAGAACTTTATGAAATGCCGCTGGAACGCAAGGCGCCGGGAGTTATCTTCCGTCAGCCGGTGAATCAGCCGCTACAGACCGGTCTGAAGGCTGTGGATGCCATGATACCTATTGGCCGCGGACAGCGTGAACTGATTATCGGTGACCGCCAGACCGGTAAGACGGCCATTGCCATCGATACCATCATCAACCAGCGTGCCAATTTTGAAGCTGGTGATCCGGTGTATTGTATTTATGTAGCCATTGGTCAGAAAGGTTCTACCGTTGCCTCTATCGTGAATACCCTGCACCAGTACGGTGCGATGGACTATACCATTGTGGTGGCTGCTACGGCGGGCGACCCGGCTGCATTGCAGTATTACGCTCCCTTTGCAGGGGCTGCCATCGGAGAGTATTTCCGTGATACCGGCCGTCATGCGCTGGTGGTCTATGATGACTTGTCCAAGCAGGCGGTGGCCTATCGTGAAGTGTCTCTGATTCTGCGCCGTCCATCAGGACGTGAGGCCTATCCGGGTGATATCTTCTATCTGCACTCCCGTTTGTTGGAACGTGCGGCGAAGATTATCAGCCAGGAGGAAGTGGCACGCGAGATGAACGACCTGCCGGACAGTCTGAAAGGCAAGGTGAAAGGTGGCGGTTCGCTGACTGCATTGCCCATTATCGAAACTCAGGCAGGAGACGTGTCCGCCTATATCCCAACGAATGTGATTTCAATCACTGACGGGCAGATATTCCTTGATACGAACCTCTTCAACCAGGGTAACCGTCCGGCCATTGACGTGGGTATCTCTGTGAGCCGTGTGGGTGGTAATGCCCAAGTCAAGGCTATGAAGAAGGTGGCAGGTACATTAAAGATTGACCAGGCACAGTACCGGGAGCTGGAAGCGTTTACCAAGTTCAGTGGCGATATGGACCCCGTGACGGCATTGACCATCGACAAGGGACAGAAGAATACACGCCTGCTGGTACAGCCCCAATACAGCCCGATGCCGGTAGAAAAGCAGATTGCCATTCTTTATTGCGGCACGCACGGCTTGTTGAGGAATGTTCCTTTGGACAAGGTCAGCGAGTTTGAACGCAACTTCCTTGAGTCTCTTGAGATGAACTATCGCATGGAGGTACTCGACGTTTTAAAGACGGGTGCCATCAATGACGATGTCTGCAAGAAGATTGAGGAGACGGCAGAGGCGGTTGCAAGGCAATTCATGTAATTTACGATTGGACGATTTACGATTTACGATTGGGGCTACTCTATATGGTAAGTGGTAAATCGGCTGCAAGCAAAAGTAACTTCAATCGTAAATCGTAAATAATTAAATCGTAAATAGATATATGTCTTCACTGAAAGAGGTAAAAAATAGAATAAGCTCCGTCAAGAGTACACGCCAGATAACATCGGCTATGAAGATGGTGGCATCTGCCAAACTGCATAAGGCGCAGGGGCGGATTGAGAATATGCTGCCTTATCAACGGAAGCTGAATGAGATTCTGACGAACTTTCTGCGTACGGATGCTTCCTTCGAGTCGCCCTATACCGAGAAAAGACCCGTGACGAGAGTAGCGGTTGTGGCGTTTTCGTCCAATAGTTCCTTGTGCGGTGCATTCAACTCGAATGTGGCGAAGATGCTGGAACGGGCTTTGGAAGATTACCAGTCGCTGGGCAAGGAGAATATTCTGATATATCCCGTTGGGAGAAAGATGGAGGAAGCCGTCAAGAAAATGGGATATGTGCCGCAAGGCAGCTACCAGGTGATGGCAGACAAGCCTTCGTACGTTGAAGCGTATGAGCTGGCAGAGAAGTTGATGCATGAGTTTGTGGAAAAGCAGATTGACCATGTGGAGCTGATTTACCATCACTTCAAATCGATGGGTTCGCAGGTGCTGCTCCGCGAGAATTATCTGCCCATTGACCTGACGCAAGTAGCGCAGGAGGCGGCAGAAGATGTACCGGAGGATGCCCGCAGTTTTAATAATGATTACATTGTGGAACCTTCCGTCGGCGAACTGATAGCGGAACTTCTGCCAAAAGTGTTGAGTCAGAAGATATTTACCGTGCTTCTCGATTCCAATACTTCGGAACATGCTGCCCGTATGCTTGCCATGCAGACGGCGACAGATAATGCCAACGAGTTGATTCAAGATTTGACGAAACAGTATAACAAGAGCCGTCAGCAGGCCATTACGAATGAGCTGCTCGATATTATCGGCGGTAGCTTGAAATAGCCCGGATCGCCCCGTAAAGGGCTTGTTCAGGATGGGTACAAATAAATGGAATAATAGGACAAGGATAACGAAATAACCGCTATCTTTGTCCTATTATCATATGTGGCTACTGATGAAATCCGTATCATTCTGAGAGAGAGCGGATTGGTTGAATAATAAACATATCAATGGAGAATAATCCCGAAATAGCGCTTGCATGGCAATTCATTGAAAACACAGGCACTCATCTTTTTTTGACCGGCAAGGCAGGTACCGGTAAGACAACTTTCCTGCGAAAACTGAGGGCAGAGAGTCCGAAACGGATGATTGTACTTGCACCGACGGGAATTGCCGCTATCAATGCAGGCGGTGTCACCATCCACTCTTTTTTCCAAGTACCTTTTGCTCCTTATGTGCCCGAAAGCTCATTCAGCGCAGATGGCAAGGCAACCTACCGTTTTCGTTACGGGAAAGAGAAAATCAACATTATACGCAGCATAGATTTATTGGTCATCGATGAAATCAGTATGGTCCGTGCCGACTTGCTCGATTCGGTGGATGCCGTCTTGAGGCGGTTCCGCGACCGGAACAAACCCTTTGGCGGCGTGCAACTGCTGATGATTGGCGACTTACAGCAGCTGTCTCCCGTAGTGAAAGACGATGAGTGGCAGATGCTGCGCAAATACTATGACACGCCTTATTTCTTCTCCAGCCAGGCATTGAAGCAGACGGAATATTGCACCATAGAACTAAAGAAAGTCTATCGGCAGAACGATGGGACTTTTCTTGAATTACTGAACCGCATTCGCGAAAACCGTTGTGACGGGCAAGTGCTGGAAGCCTTGAACCGCCGGTATATTCCCAATTTCGTACCAGATAAAGAAGAAGGATACATCCGCCTGGTGACCCACAATTATCAGGCCCAACGGATTAATGACCATGAGCTGGAACAACTTCCGGGACGCTCGTATGCCTTTCGTGCCAAGATTGACGGAAAGTTTCCCGAATATTCCTATCCCACGGATGAAGTACTGGAACTGAAACGCGGTGCCCAGGTAATGTTTGTGAAGAACGACATCTCCGGTGAGCACCGTTACTACAATGGCATGATTGGAGAGGTGACAGCCGTGTCGGCAGATGGAATTGAAGTGCGCAGTAAGGGAAGCGACGCTACCTTCTTACTTCAAGAGGAAGAGTGGACGAATGCCAAATACGTGCTTGATGAGGAAACCAAGGAGATTACAGAAGATATTGAAGGAACATTCCGGCAATATCCGCTGAAGCTGGCGTGGGCGATTACCATTCACAAAAGCCAGGGACTGACGTTTGAACGTGCCGTGATTGATGCCAGTGCCTCCTTTGCGCATGGGCAGACCTATGTGGCTCTGAGCCGCTGCAAGACATTGGAGGGAGTGGTGCTCAGTGCCCCGCTTTCTGCAAAGGCCGTTATCAGTGACCATGCAGTAGATACCTTCACGATGGAGGCACGGAGAAACGAGCCGGACGAGAAACGCTTCCGTTCCTTGCAGCAGACCTATTTCCTGGAACTGCTGTCGGGCTTGTTCGATTTCCAGCCCATGGAGCAGGCTTTGCGGCGGTATGTGCGGCTGATAGACGAACACTTGTACAAGCTCTTTCCCAAGCAACTCGCAGCCTGCAAGGAGGAAATGGAACGTTTTCACGACAAAGTGACGAAAGTAGCCCAGAAGTTCAGTATCCAGTATACCCGCCTGATTGATACTGCGCAGGACTATGCAGCCGACCCGACTTTGCAGGGGCGCATACACTCTGCCGCCACTTATTTTCAAGAGCAGTTGCAACCGCTGGATGCGGTGATGGCGAGTACGGTAACTTCTGATAATAAAGAGTTGAAGAAGAAGCTCCGGGATGCCATGGAGGAGCTGGAGGAAGTGTTTGACATGAAGACTGATTTGCTGGATTATGTGCTGGAGAATGGTTTCCATATGGCAGGATACTTGAAGCAGAAAGCACTGCTTTCCATTGATGATTCGGCTTCGCAGAAGGGTAAAGGCAAAGGGAGAAGTGCTTCTGCCAAAGAAGGGCAGGGAAGCAGTAAGCAGGCTGATAAAGAGAAACGTCCGCGTGAGCGGAAACGCGATGCTACGGCTGTTGAAGTACCCACGGATGTGCTGCATCCGGAACTTTACAACCGCTTGGTAGCATGGCGCAATGCAGAAGCTTCCGCATTAGGGCTGCCCGTATACACCGTCATTCAGCAGAAGGCAATTCTAGGCATCAGCAATCTGCTTCCTTCGGATAAGGCCATGCTTGTACGTATTCCGTACTTCGGAAAGAAAGGGGTGGAGAAATATGGAGATGTGATTCTGGAGATGGTACGTGCTTATCGCAAAGAGAAAGGACTGGCAGAGCCGGAGTTGCTGTAGTCTAATCTGCTGCCATCCGCACCTGCATTATTTACCATCCGAACATCTGCTTTATTCCTTCTTCCAGCGTGCGCGGCTGATACCCCAGTTCCCGGCTTGCCTTTTCTATACTCAGCCCGCTGAAACGGGGACGTGGCGTCTTTTCATTCATCTCCTTCGTAGTGACGGGACGGATGAGCGAGCGATTCAGCCCCAATACGTCCGCTACCCGATAAGCGATGTCTGCAATGGTCAGGCACTCGCTGCCACAGAGATGATAGATACCGTTTTGCGGATGACTTATCAGCTTCTCCACTCCTTGCGACACGTCTCCCACGAAGGTGGGCGTACGCCATTGGTCGGATACGACGAACACTTCCTCATTGCTCCTTAATCTGTTTGCCACCAGTTGGAGCACATTGCCATGCTGTCCGGGCAGGGCGGCACCGTACACCACCACTACACGCACGATGGCATAATCCCTGCAAACGGCAGCGATACGTTTCTCACCTTCCAGTTTGGTGTAGCCGTAATAATTAACGGGAGCGGGAATATCCTCCTCCGTATAGGGTCGGTCCGTATCACCACCGAAAACGAAGTCGGTGGAAAGATGGATAAAACGGCTGCCTCCCGCCTCACAGCATTCTGCCAGATGCTCCACGGCAGTAATGTTGACGGCATCCGCTTCTGCATGGTGCGTTTCGCAATAATCGGGGACGGAGAGGGCGGAGGTATTGATTACAACATCCGGCTGTACTTCCTGGAAAAGCTTTTCCACCGCCTGGCGGTTGCATATATCCGTACGGATAAAGCGATAGTCGCCCGAATGAGGACAGATGTCGTCGTGCAGGGAACAGCCCGTTGTCTGGTAAGACAAGTTGCGGGACAAATCATCCAGGATGCGTCTGCCGGTAAAACCGTTGGCGCCTATCACCAGTATTTTCTTTCTTGTCATTGATTCTGTTGTTAAGTGATGGGCATCAATAGGGCACGTGTCTGCCCTGCTGTACCTCGATGCGTATGCCAAAGGCTCCGTTGGCTGATTTCAGCTCGAACGCCCCTTTGAAATTGTTCTTTTCCCAAGGCAGTGCGGAAGGGTTGGGCACTTTCCAGCCGTCCTTGTCATATTCGCCGTACGTATGGATGCGCATGCCGTTCTTCAAAGTGAAACTTCCCATTTGCAGGGGTAATAACAAGGCTGCTGTGCGTTTTTGTGCGATATTCCTTGTCTGTTTTGCGAACAAGCTCGCCGGGATGGTAGGTTTCGAGATACTGCATTACACTGATGCGCCGTGCAGCCTCGATATTTTTCTGATATTTGCCCATGATGACCTCCGATTTTTGAAATAAAAAGCACCTTGCCTGCGGACAGGTAAGATGCTTGTAAGAAACAATATTCTCTTTTCAGCTGGCTGTTTCTTCAGCCGGCTGGAGAGGGGGTGTGGGGGAGAGGAACGAAGCAACCCCCGTTCCTATAAAAGTGTATAGTATCCCCTTGGTGCATTTATATTGATTTTACGTTGTATGCTATATTTCGCACGTTGCAAAGGTGACCCTTATAAGGTATAATCTATTATGATAAGGTAAGGCAGGTGAGCATCCATGCGTTTTTTCTTGATGCAGCGTGACCATCAAGTGGCTGTTATTGAAATAGCCGAAAAAACCGGCGATATAATTGATGTGGCTGAGGTTCTTTCTGCGCAAAGAATCCCCCTCGGCGCAAAACATATCAACGGCAGTTTCGATGTTCTCTCCCTGCGTAAATGGTGGGCCGGGCGTGGTATTCCTGCAAGCCGCTCTGGAACACGCGCTGGAAGCGCTGCACGTTCCCTATGCGGAACTTCTGCTCGTCAAGTGCAGCGGCCTGAGCCTTTCCGATCAATATTGGGTCACTCCCTGCGATGCTCCGCAACGCTGGCATGATGTAAACTTTTACGAGAATGACTTTTCTGACGATGTGGGCCGCGCCTTGTTTGGTGAGGGCGTTCTCTCTGCACAGCCGGATTTGTGTTCTCCCTGCAATACCTCGGACGGCTTTTTACAAAAGCGCTGGCGCATTGCGGACAGAAAACGGATTCTGTTAAAGGCCGGTTCGGGCATTTACCAGCAAGAGCCTTACAATGAAATTGTGGCCTCTGCGTTGTATGATACCCTCGGTATGCCCCACGTTTCTT
>OJNJ01001713.1_pt1 | contig 12148 bp, 5 predicted proteins | sample 1597491 | NCBI WGS metagenome assembly OJNJ01 (sample SAMEA2452132, study PRJEB22498) | human gut metagenome | biome: human feces; feature: human gut; material: feces | place: Australia | collected 2012 | reverse complement strand
CAGTAGTTTTACCCCGTTCTTCATTTTCACCTTGCGGATGAACTCATTTGCCGACATATCTGCCACTCCTTTGATTTTCCGATAGAGAGTGGAATGGCTCATGCACATTTGGTCGGCAATGAAAGCAATATCCATTTTTTCCATTTCCAGATTGTCTTCAATGATTTGCGTGATGCGTTGCACGAATTCATTGTCCAGCGGATTCATTGAATCGGCGGTTTCGTCGGCAGGCTCCGAATGAGGGGTGGCAACCGCCAGGCCGGCGGCCAGCTTCTTGCGTGCTTCCAGCAGATTATTGATGCGGCTATGGAGCAGTTTGGCACTGAACGGCTTGGTCAGGTAGGAGTCTGCGCCTGCGGTATAGCCTTCCTCCTTGTCGTGCAGGGAGTCTTTGGCTGTCAGCAGTATAACAGGAATATGGCTGGTCCGGATGTCATCCTTGACTAACCGGCAAAGCTGTATACCGTCCATCACCGGCATCATGATGTCACTGACTATAATGTTGGGAATCCGTTCTTGGGCCAACGTCCAGCCTCTGCTGCCGTCTTCAGCCGTCAGTATGTCAAAATCATCGCCGAGAGACTGGCGTATGTATTCGCGTATATCCTGATTATCTTCTACTACAAGCAGTAACGGACGGCTCTCTTCAATTTGTTCTTCCATATTGAAGCTTTCTTCCGACAGATTGTCTTTGGCTTCAGATTCGTTTTGCCCATTTGACGGATGAATGTCGGTATGCAGGGCATTGGGATAAATATTGTCTGTTAACAAACGTAGCCTGAAAGTGGTGCCGACTTCCAGCTGGCTGCTGACGTCGAGAGTAGCTTCGTGCAGGTCGGCCAATCCTTTCACCAAAGCCAGTCCGATGCCGGAACCGGAGGCTTGGTATTTGCTGTTGGCTTGATAGTAACGTTCAAAAATATGTGGTAAAGCTTCCGGAGAGATTCCGTGTCCGGTGTCGCTGACTCTTATTTCTGTATATCTCACGCTGTTTTCTTCTATAGAATTTAAGCTGAGAGTGATGTTACCTTCTGAGGTGTATTTGGCCGCATTGGAAAGGAGGTTGTTTAAAATTGTAGTCAACATGTCTGCGTCATAAAAAAGCAGTGTTTCTTCTGTATTGATGTGGACGTGGAAATTGACTTTGGGATTACGGTTCAGCTCTTTATACCGTAATCCTATTTCTTGTACCAGTTCTGAAAGGTCACCTCTTGCTACGGAGAGTTTTCGGTTTTGCGTTTCCGTTTTTCGGAATTCCAATATACCATTAATCAGATTCAACAGACGGGCAGCACTATCATGGATGATACTGATTTTATTGGCATGCTTGGGAGAAAGGCTGTTGTCGCTGAGCAGGTCCTCCAGTGGCCCCAGAATCAGGGTTAGCGGAGTGCGTAACTCGTGGGTGATGTTGGTGTAGAAGCGTAGGCGTTCGTCGTTCAGTTCTTGTTTGTTCTGACTGTTTTTGCGCTCTACTTTAAGGCTGCTTTCCAGGTCTAATTTACGTTTATAGAAACTGATAAGAATATATACAAGAGTAGCTGCTATAAAGAAATAAAGTAATTTGGCATACCATGCCAACCAGAAGGGAGGACGGATGATAATGGGAAGTGTGGCAATCTTTTCTTCCCATTCTTGGTTGCGGAATCGGGTTCTCACTTTAAAAGTATATTTTCCTGGAGGGATATTCCGGAAAGTTACTTGCTTTTCTCCTTGGGTGTTATACCATACATCTTCCAGCCCTTCCATCATATAGGCAAATTCCACTTGCGAGTTTTGTGTATAGTCCAGTACATTGAACGAAACTTTGAAGGTGTTTTCATTGTATGGCAATGTAATTTTGCCGGAAGCCAGAGGTAACGGTGTTTCTACATCTTTGCTTTCCGTCTGTTTGCTGTATACAAAAAAACGGGTGATGGTGACGGGCGCTATGATTTGTGCGGCGAAAAGTGATGAAGGGTCAAAATTGCATGTACCATTTTGTGAGCCGAAATACAGTGTACCGTCACTGTCCAATAGGGAGGCCCCGTCCATAAAATCGCCTAAGGGAATGCCGTCACGATAGTCGTAATTATAGAACACTTTCCGGCTTTCATTCAGTCGGGAGATGCCGGCGTTGGTGCTGACCCAAATATTACCGTCCCGGTCTTCACAGACAGCACGGACTTGCGTGTTTTCCAAGCCTTCGGGATTGCCGAAAGTAAGATAATCGTCGGGTGTGCGGGTATCCTGAAAGAGGATGGCGCCTTCGCGCGTGGCTACCCATATACGTCCTTGCGAATCGGCAGTCAAGGCATTTACTGCGTTAGAGGGGAACCCGTTACCTTTCTGTTGGTTTTTCAAGAGTTTTCCTTGCGGACTGAAAATGAAGATTCCTTTGCCGAAAGTCCCTACCCACAATTTGCCTTGTGAGTCGCGATGAATACCGTGTATGATAAGGTCCTCTAACTGTTCGTTTATACGTTGTTCACAGACCAGCTTTTCATTGGAAAAGGAGTAGATTCCATTTCGACTGCCTATCCATAACTTTCCATCCGGTTCTTCATAAAAACACCGCACATCCAAAGGCTGTGAGTTGTTTTCGTGGATTTGGGTGAATTTTCTTTTTTCCGGTTCATAATAGAATAGCCCTGCTTCCCAGGTACCTATCCAGATTCTTTTTTTATTGTCCTCATGAATAGCTCTGACGTAGGCATGCGGATGGGAAGTGGAAGTAGGCAATGGTATTACTTGTACTTTTTCACCTTTCTTATAAAGTGCCAGCTCGCTTTCTCCGCCCATCCACAACTGTCTGTTGTGGTCTATACAGAGGCTCCACACTTGTTTGTAGCGGGTTTTCCCTTGTTTTTCCGTTGTATAGCGCAAGGTACTGAAAATGCTTGGTTCATAGCTGATGAAGTCCAGTCCGTCACGGTAATTGCCTATCCAGATGTTACCGAAAGAGTCTTGTAACATACGTCTTACATAGGGACCGGTCAGTCCGTATTCGTCATTTGTAGCGGTGATATTTCGGAAGCGGATATTGCGGGCATCCGTGAAAGTGTTACTTTGCATGTTCAGTATGCTGATACCTCCCATACTGGTGCCAAACCAAAGGTCGCCGTTTTTCATCTGCTTGATGTCCATCACTGTTCCGGGGAGCAGGGAGTATTCATCTTCTTTTTTATGCTGGAATACGGTGAACTGTTGGGTATCCGGATGAAAGAGGGCCGCTCCTTTGTTGGTTCCTACCCATATGTTTTTGTTGTGGTCGATACAGATGGAATAGACTTCATCACCGGGGATGCTGTTGGGATTGTGCGGGTCGTGCCGATAGTTTCGGAAGGTGTTTCTTTTCATGTCTATGATGCTTAATCCGTCGGTCACATGCCCGATGTAGAGATTGCCTTCTCCGTCATCCATTCCAATCCAGTAGCGTCCCGGCAGTCCTTTTATAGTCTTATAGTTATAAGCAGCGGAGAACTGCTTTTTCTGTATATCATAGTGCTGTATTCCCATGTGATAGTGGGTAATCCAGATTCCTCCGTCCAATGCCCGGGCGAGGTAGGGGATGTCATTACTGGCAAGCTGGCTTTCTCCGGTCTTTATGCAGGTGATTGTTTCCGTTTCATAATCAAAGCAACACAATCCGTCGCGTTGGGTACCTATCCATATCTTATCTTGTTTAGGATCGGCAAGTAGGGCATTCAGTTCATTGCTGCTCAGTCCGGAATTGTTTTTATTGTAAATAATAAACTGCTGCCCGTCAAAACGGTTCAGTCCTGATTCTGTAGCTATCCAGATATAGCCTTTCCGGTCTTGTGCCAGGCTGACTATATAATTATTGGAAAGTCCGTCGTCTACCCCCAAATGCGAGATGCGGTAGGGTTGTGCTGATGTATTGGCTGTTATGGCCAGCAGGACTAAAAGATGAATTGCAGAGATAATGCCGGTGTGTTTCATGGTGCGGTTTATTTTGTCTGCACAAAAATAGCACATTTCTTTGAATGATGTTCTTGCAGAGGCGAGTAGAAATTCTGCATTCTACCACTAAAAATTCGTCACTAAAAGGTAAATAAATGGTCAAATATACACTTATTCCTTTCCGTGAACGATTTTCTATCCTTCTTGCCTAGTTTTTATTCTCCTCCATATTATAATATTTTTTAAGTTTGCATTGAAAAGAGAAAACAACTATTAAATCTTTAATGCATATGAAAACATAGAATTAACCTTCGTTTAGAGAAATGGGAGACGAAAAGTTAACCTTTATTCTATATATGTAGGAAATGGAAAGAGAGAAATTATCAATTACCTTACTTATCTAATAACAAAGAAAACGATGAATCTTAATTCGTTCAAAAGAAATCGCAAGGCACTTACAGCCTTATTGATCTGCACTGGTTTCATTGCAGCACATCCTTTGGCAGCATTTGCTGAAGAAAATGTCCCTGCTGTGCAGATGGTCCAACAACAGAAACAATCCGTTTCGGGTGTAGTGAAAGATTCCACGGGTGAACCGGTTATCGGTGCCAATATCCGTGAAAAAGGCAATCCCAGTAATGGTACTATTACCGATATTGACGGTAATTTCAGTATCAAAGTGAATCCGGATGCGACATTGGAAATCTCTTTTATCGGTTATAAAACGGTAGAAGTAAAGGCCGTCGCAGGCAAGCCACTGAATGTAATCTTAAAAGATGACAGTGAGATGCTGGAAGAAGTGGTGGTAGTGGGTTACGGAACAATGCGTAAGAAAGACCTTACGGGGTCTGTTGTGCAGATTCGTCCCGACAAGCTTGTCAATGAAGCTCCCAAGACTGTACAGGATGTATTACGCGGTACTCCAGGACTAAATATCGGTTACAATGCCGATGCAAAGGGAGGCGGTACGATGATGGTACGTGGACAGCGTTCTGTTTATGTGACTGATAAGAATAATCCTGCCAATGATACGCACAATACACCGTTGATTATCCTTGACGGTATGCAATTCTATGGCGAGCTTTCAGAAATCAATCCGGAGGATATCGGTCAGATAGACGTGTTGAAAGATGCTTCGGCTGCTGCTATCTATGGTGCGAAGGGTGCCAATGGTGTTATTGTAGTGACTACCAAGAAGGGTAAGATGGGCAAGCCGACAATTAATGTCAGTGCAACACTTGGTATCAATACTAAGAGCGCTTACCGTGATGTATTCAACGCTTCTGAGTATATGCAATACCGCGAGGATTGGTATAAAGTCGGTACATACGGCGTGAATCCGGCAACCGGCAAGTACGAAGCTTACCAGACTGGCCAGACTAATCCGGGTTATTACGATCATCCGGACAATTTGGGGCGATATGGAGTTACGCAGGATCAGTGGATGGCATACAGCAAGAATGAGTCCGGAGAATCGGCATTAAGCATTTATGCCAAGCGTTTGGGCTTGGAGGATGCTGTGCTGCGAAACTTCTTGGCTGGAAAAACTCATGACTGGTATGACCAGACTTTCCGTACCGGTATCAATCAGGACTACAATGCCAGTGTATCCGGTGCCAGTGAACGTATGAGCTACTACATGTCTTTCGGTTATCAAAAGAATGAGGGTGCTGTCAAGGGTAATGATTATAGTGCCATGCGTGCCAACTTGAAGGTGTCTGGTAAAGTGACTGACTGGTTGGAAATCGGTGCCAATGTGAATTTCCAGGACCGCACGGATGGGGATATTGCCGTCAGTCTGGGAACCAATTACTGGGATGCCAATATGCTGCGCAACAGTCCGTATTCTGACTATACTAATGAAGATGGCAGTTTGGTACAATATCCGATGGGTAGTACAGTGAAACGCGGTTATAATTATGAATTTGATCGCCAATATCTTGATTTGGATAAAGGCTATACGGTATTGAATACTATATTTAATGCTAAGGTGAAGTTGCCGTTTAATATAACCTATGACTTTAATATAGCTCCGCGATATGAGTTTTTCCATAACTACTACTTTATGTCGGCTGAGTTGCCGGACAGCAGCCCTACAAGCCGTGGTGTAGACCGTGAACACAGCAAACGCTTTGATTATTCTTTGAATAACACTATTACCTGGGATCATACTTTTGCTGAAAAGCACCATGTGATACTGACATTGGTACAAGAGGCTGAAGAACGCCGTTATTGGAATGACAAGATAGAAGCCCGCAATATCCTGCCTTCGGATGCACTGGGTTTCCATAATACTCAGAACGGAACCAAGGACAACAGCAATTTCAAGACAAACGACACGCATGAAACGGCTGCCGCTTATCTGGGACGTTTGTTCTACTCGTACGATGACCGTTATATGTTCACCGGTACCGTTCGCCGCGACGGTTATTGTGCTTTTGGTGCCAACAATCCGTGGGCTACTTTCCCGTCACTTTCTGTAGCATGGTCATTTGCCAATGAAAAGTTCTTCAAATGGGAACCTATGAGTACCGGTAAGTTGCGCGTATCTTGGGGTAAGAATGGTAACCGCCAGTTAGCAGACCCTTATCTTGCTTTGGCAAATTTGGCTTCGGGTACCGGAGGTACAATGGGTTACTATACCGGTTCGGATTATGTTGATATGAAATACCTAAGTGTTGACCGTTTGGCTAATGCCAACTTGAAATGGGAAAAGACATCTTCCTGGAACTTCGGGCTTGACTTCGGTTTCTTGAACGACCGGATTAGTGGTAGCTTGGAAACCTATTTCATGAAGACCAACGATATGATTATGAGTCAACGTCTTCCCGGTTTTTGCGGATTCGGTGAAGTGACCACTAATTTGGGTGAAGTGCAGAACAATGGTTTTGAATTCTCTCTGAACACTGTCAATATCAGTAACAGTGACTTTGAATGGCGTACCACTTTTGGCTTTGCTTATAATAAGAATCAAATAAAGCATCTCTATTATGAGTATGAGGATGTGTTGGATGAGAATGGTAATGTGGTCGGTCGTAAAGAGCAGGATGATACCAGTAACAAATGGTTTATCGGCAAGCCTATCGGTGAGATATGGGATTATAAGGTAACGGGTATCTGGCAGACGGATGAAGTGGAAGAAGCTGCCAAGGTAGGTCAGAAACCGGGTGATCCGAAGGTCGAGAACTATTACACAGCTGATGATAAAATCAATGCTGACGGTAGCCGCACTCCGGTTTACAATGATAACGACAAGCAGTTCTTGGGTACTACGAATGCTCCTGTCCGTTGGTCTTTGCGTAATGAGTTCACTATTCTGAAGAATATAGATTTCTCTTTCAACCTTTATTCTTATATGGGGCATAAGAGCCTTGAAGGTTACTATCTTAACAATGATAATGGAGGTTCTTTGATGACATATGGCTTCAATACTTTCAAGAAGGATTATTGGACGCCTGAAAACCCGAGCAATACCTATGCACGCCTTGAGGCGCAGGGCCCCGATGGTGCGACCGGTGCACAACGTCTCCATAACCGTAATTTCATTCGTCTGGATAATATTTCTTTGGCTTATACGTTGCCTCAGAAACTGACGAAAAAATGGCAGATTGACCGTGTAAAGCTTTATACTACCGTACGTAATGTAGCCACTTGGGCTGCCGATTGGGAATATGCCGACCCTGAAACCGGTGGTTTGGCTACCCGTACCTATACATTTGGATTAAATTTAACCTTCTAAAAACTAGAAACAATGAAAAATAATATCAAAAATAAGCTTTCTAAAGGTTTTCTGATTCTTATGGGAGCAGCATTTCTGTCAAGCTGTACAGATGATTTCTTGAAACCTGACCCCTTGTCTTTCTATGAACCGGAAACAACATTTACAACAGAATCCGGTTTGAAGTCCGTACTTGCCATGTGCGACCGCCATCTGCGTTTGTACTGGACCAACTATGAGGCCAATAATATACGTGTACCTATTGGTACTGAATATCTGTTCTCGGATGTAGCCATTTACGGTAAGACGGATAATGTGGGTGGAGCCTATGGAACCTGGGCTACCCGGTTGACACCGACAAGTGGCATAGCCAATGGTGACGACAACCAAATTAAATATTTCTGGGACCAGCATTATTCCGGTATCAAATATGCCAATACAATTTTGAGCTACATTGATGCAGTAGAAGGGTTGGGTGAAGAGAAGAAAAACGAGTATAAAGGTCGTGCTTATTTTCACCGTGCCTATCGTTATCTGGCCCTCGTATTTCAATTTGGAGATGTACCTTTGGTGACGAAGATTCTGGAAGGTCCAAAACGTAACTATAAATCCACCAAGAAGGAAGCTATTCTGGAAATGATTACTCAGGATATGGAGAAAGCGGTAGAATGGGTACCCGAACAAGCTCAGACCGAATATATTGGTATGGTGAATAAGGGAGCTTGCCGTCAGTTGCTTATTAAATGTTATTTGGCTACCGGACGTTTTGCTGAAGCTGAAGCCCAAGCTGATATCCTCATCAATCAGTCGGGTTATTCTTTAATGCAAGAGACTTTCGGCACTTTTAATGATGGTGGGGAACCGGAAACTTGGAAAATCACAGACAATGTGATTTGGGATTTACACCGTCCTGAAAACAAACTGATTGCAGCTAATAAAGAGGTGATAATGGGTATGCCCAACAATACGGCAGATTCTCATACAGACTTTTTGACTATGCGTATCTTTGGTCCGATGTGGAGTGATAATGGCTATCTGTTGTCTCCGGATGGAAAGGCGGGGGCTGTGAATTATGCACGCAATCATGCGAATTATGACAAAAGTCTTGACTTTTTACGTGCTTTTGGCCGTGGTATCGCTACTGTCAGCGGTGCTACCGATTTCCAACAACATGGAATGTGGGTGGTGAATGGTGTAGAAGATACACAAGACTTGCGCCACAACCATGAAGTGGGTAACTGGGTACGTATGGAAGACTTGAAGTACAATAATCCTGAGTCTGAATATTATGGTAAGAACTTACAGCTCTATGACGACCAGGGTAAAATACTCTGTACAAACTTGATTCGTGACTGGTTTGATTTCCCGCATTACAAAATCTTCTTGGATGACGCAACAGCTGAAGCCAATCAGGGAGCTAATCAATTTAATGGTGCCACTACCGGAAGTAATGCAAACTGGTATCTCTACCGTTTGGCAGAAACTTACCTGCTGCGTGCAGAGGCTAAATTATATCAAGGTAAAGATGCTACGTCGGATGTAAACGAAGTGCGTAGACGTGCCAAGTGTTCACAATTTTACACTTCTGTAAATATTGGTGATATAGCCAATGAACGTGCTCGCGAATTGTATCTTGAAGAATGGCGTGCTATGGAGCTGAAGCGTATTTCGTATTGTCTTGCACTGAGTGGGAAACCCGATGAATGGGGGAACACGTACAGTAAGGATAATTGGGACAAGCAGTCGGGTACCGATGCAACCGGTGGTAGTTACTGGTATCAGCGTTTGACACGTTATTCTGTTTACAATCAGAATCCTGACGGTATTACGTCCGGTCCTAACACATTGTATTTCACTTTGGATAAGCGTAATGTATACTGGCCAATTCCTAACGATGCCATTACCGCCAATAACAAGGCCCAATTGGCACAGAATTATGGTTATGACGGTTATGATGCCAATATCCAGATGTGGGATAACTGGGAAGATGCAGTAGCTGATGAGGATATCACGGAATAAATAATTCTTATAATAAATCACTCGTTTTCAATAGGTACTATTGTAGGGAGCCCACTCTTTGGCCGGAAAGGGTGGGTTCTTTTCCTTTTTAACTTTAATGACCATGAAAAAACTGAATCATTTTATTTTTATTGCATGCAGTATATTTTGTATGGGTATTCTTGACGCTTGCAGCAATGACGCCGAAACTCCTGCCTCAATTGATATTCAGGATATTTGTGGAGTTTATACTCCGCAACAAGTAAAAATGACCTTTAATGGTGAAGATATGCCTGCTTTGGGGAATGTCTCCTTGACAATGAAGTCTTTGGATAATCATTCTAAAGATGAGATGGAGGGGAATCATAAAATACTATTGACGTTGCCTCCACTTTGGCCGAATCTGGCTACAGTGAGTACGTCGCCGGTATTCGATAATGTTACTTTAGAGGTTGAGGCATCCGCTTCACCGGAGGAGGTTGTATTGGAAGGGATGTCCAAGCAGCCTGAACATGAACTCGTTGTGAAAGGAGTTTATAAAGAGGGTATATTGAATTTGGATTTGACCTATTCTATTACTTCCTCAATGCTGGTAGGAAAGAAGTTTCTTTTTGAGTTCGGCAGGCAATCATTGGATTTTGGCTTTTTGAATCCTTCTTTATCATCGATAGAATGGAAGGGAAGCCAGATACCGGTGGAAGAATTTGTAAGCGATGCCATTACTCCTGTATTAGATGCCATCGGCAGACGTCTGGGCGGTTTCCTTTGTGCGGAGCTTGTTCCGGAAGCTTCCGTACATCTGAGTATAAAGCCGGAGGGAGCGGGTGACGTCATCACAGTTCCGGGAAGGCATGGCCTTTGTAACCCGAATAATGGTTTTGCTTATTTTGTGACAGACCAGGACGGTGCATCGTGGTTGACTGAAAAGATAATGGGAAGTTCATTCTTTAAGTATAATCTCTTCTTTTCTTCCATCAATGATTATTTCTATTTCGTACCTGTCTTTTATTTGAAAGATGTTCAGAACGAGCTGAAACTAGCCTTTGATACTCCGGTCAATTCTTTCTTTTATGGCTTGCTGTTTGAGTGGTTGGAAAATGTGGGAATGACGGAACTTTCTTCAGAGGAAATGGAGAAGGCATATAAACTGGCTCACTTACTTCAAGATAAAACGATAAGATATATCCGATTGACGGGAACAGCCTTTGAATAAACTTGTATAGTAATCATTAAAAAATAAGTTGGTACTAAAATGACAATTGAAATTTCACCACGGAGGACACAGAGGGCATGGAGGTTTTTATCTTTTCTTCTTCATCCTCTGTGAACTCTGTGTCCTCTGTGGTGAAATAAATTCCCATTTATGTACCAGGCTATTTTTTAAGCATAACATAATAGTCCTTTTTTGTATGAAGACAGTTAAATTTCTTTTTGTTTTACTTTTTATCCTGAGCACTCCGTTGCAGCTTTTCGGTCGAGTTACGGAGTCTGCTGAAAACTTGCTGCGCATCATTCACAAAGTGAACCGTCACTGGCAGGAAAACAACTCTCCGCAAGTACGTTCTTTTTGGGACAATGCTGCCTATCACACGGGCAATATGGAGGTCTATGAATTGACCGGTAACACCCCTTATCTGAAATATTCCACCGATTGGGCGGAATACAACCATTGGAAAGGAGCCGCTTCGGACAATAAGGCGGAGTGGAAATACGGTTATGGCGAGACTCCGCAGTATGTACTCTTCGGCGATTGGCAATGTTGCTTCCAGACCTATGCCGATTTGTATGGCATCCGGGGTGATGACCGGAGGATAGCCCGTGCCCGTGAAGTGATGGAGTATCAGATGGGGACTGATAAAAATGACTACTGGTGGTGGGCTGATGGGCTTTATATGGTGATGCCCGTGATGACCAAACTGTATAGAATCACGAAAAATCCTCTTTATCTGGAAAAGTTGTACGAATACTTTTCGTATGCAGACAGTGTGATCGTCGGTGTGACAAATGTAATTCCGTTTTTTGGGCCATATATCGGAGCGATTCCAAGTACGATATTGATCGCATTGGAAGATCCAATGAAAGGAGTTTATTTCCTGATATTTATTTTGGTTTTACAACAGTTTGACGGGAATATTCTGGGACCGAAGATTCTTGGAAACTCTACCGGACTGTCAGCATTCTGGGTCGTAACATCTATTTTGCTCGGTGGCGGATTGTTTGGCTTTGTCGGTATGGTTATGGGAGTTCCGACATTTGCAGTCATCTATTATATTGTAGATATGATTCTGGATAATAAGTTAAAGAAAAAGAAACTGCCTGTCCGGTCAGATTCATATGACGAATGGAGTTATGTGGATTCTTCGGGAGAGTATATACATTCAGAAGAGATTAAGAGTAAAGCAGAGGAAAAATAAAAGAAAAGCAGAAGGGAGCATAAATTATGCCAATTCGTGTACAAAATGACCTTCCGGTAAAAGAGATACTGGAAAAAGAAAATATATTTGTGATGGATGAACATCGTGCAACACA
>OJNJ01001710.1_pt1 | contig 12159 bp, 6 predicted proteins | sample 1597491 | NCBI WGS metagenome assembly OJNJ01 (sample SAMEA2452132, study PRJEB22498) | human gut metagenome | biome: human feces; feature: human gut; material: feces | place: Australia | collected 2012 | reverse complement strand
TAGGCACGACCCTTGTTGAACAGCTTGTGAAAGAGGGTCACGATATCACGATAGTCGACAAGAATGCAAAGAAGATACAGGAACTCAGTAGTCTTTATGACATTATGGGTATCGTAGGAAACGGCGCAAGCTTTAGCGTTCAGCAGGATGCAGGCATAGAGAACGCCGACCTTATAATTGCTGTCACAGAGTCTGATGAGCTTAACCTGCTTTGTTGTACACTTGCCAAGAGAGTAGCGAAGTGTTCAGCTATAGCAAGAGTAAGAACACCTGATTACAGCAAGGAGATAGTCTATCTAAGAGAGAAGCTTGGTCTTGCAATGGTCATAAATCCTGAGCTTGAGGCTTCAAGAGAAGCGTCAAGAATACTTTGTCTGCCAACAGCTCTTGAGGTAAACACCTTTGCGAATGGTCAGGCGGAGCTTATAAAGTATAAGATACCTGAGGGCAATCCTCTTGTGGGCACTACGATCGCTGAGCTTAGCCGTAAAACGGCAACAAGCCTGCTTATATGCGTTGTTGAGAGAGAAGGGGAAATATATATTCCATCTGGCGATTTCACAATGAAAAAGAATGATGTTATCTCATTTTGCACCCAAAGAAATTTTTCAAGAACGTTCTTTGAGGATCTCAGTGTGAAGACAAATCAGGTGAAGAACACAATGATAATAGGCGGTGGCAAGGCGGCTTATTATCTTGCAAAACGTCTTATTGGCATGGGGATCAACGTCAAGATAATCGAGAATGACAGACAGCGCTGTGAGGATCTCAGCGTGCTTTTGCCAAAGGCGATAATAATAAATGGTGATGGCACTGACGAGGAACTTCTGAAGGAAGAGGGCATAGAGTATGCAGAGTCATTTGTGGCTCTCACGGGAATAGACGAAGAAAATATCTTGCTCACTCTTCATGCAAGACAGGTGTCAAATGCTAAGACTATCACAAAGATAAACAGGATAAACTTCAAGGACGTTATAAGCAGACTGGACCTTGGAAGCGTAGTATATCCAAGATATATCACCTCTGAGGCGATAATAGCCTACGTCCGTGCGAAGAACGAATCGGGAGATAGCAATATCGAAACGCTGTATCATTTGTTCGATCATAGAGTAGAAGCTATCGAGTTCAAGGTGGATCAGGAGTCAGAGGTCACAGGTACACCGCTTCAGGCTCTTGATTTAAAAAGACATTTGCTTGTGGCGTTCATAAACCGAAACGGCAAGATCATTATCCCGAGCGGTCAGGATACTATAGAGAGGGGCGACACTGTAATGGTCGTCACTACTCATACGGGATTTAACGATATCACTGATATTCTGAAATAGCGGAGGAAATATGAACAGCTCGATCATTCGATATATTTTAGGAAACGTTATGCGAATGGAAGCCTGCTTTTTGCTGCTGCCTTGCATAGTGTCGCTGGTCTACGGGGAAGGCGTGGGACTTTATTATCTTGGAACAGCCATTGTGTGCCTTGCTTTTGGTGTGGTAATGGCTTGGAAAAAGCCTAAAAACTATGTGTTTTATCTCAAAGAGGGTTGTATAGCAACATCTTTGAGCTGGATAGTTATGAGCCTTGTTGGGTGTATGCCTTTTTGGATAAGCGGAGAGATACCAAGCTTCACGGATGCTATGTTTGAAACAGTTTCCGGCTTTACAACAACTGGTGCTTCGATCCTTACCAATGTTGAGGCGCTTTCTCATACTGCACTTTTTTGGCGAAGCTTCACGCACTGGATAGGCGGTATGGGAGTTTTGGTGTTCCTGCTTGCTATCATACCGCTGAGCGGTGGTTCAAATATAAATCTTATGAGGGCGGAAAGCCCTGGACCATCAGTGGGCAAGCTTGTTCCAAAGATGAAATATACCGCAAGGATACTTTATATAATCTATTTTGGCATGACCATATTGGAATTTATTTTCCTTATTATTGGCAAAATGCCTGTGTTTGACAGCATTTGTACAGCCGTTGGAACGGCAGGCACGGGTGGTTTCGGAGTCAAGAACGACAGCTTAGGAAGCTATTCGCCATATTTGCAGTGGGTGGTTGCCATTTTCATGATACTGTTTGGCGTGAATTTTAACGCATACTATTATATTATATACAGGCACTTTAAAAAGGCATTCAAAATGGAGGAAGTACGTTGCTATTTTGCTATAATCCTCATTGCCACAGCTATAATATTCGCAAATATCCTCGACCGCTGTGTTAGCATTTTTGACGCACTTACAAAATCAGTATTTCAGGTGGCGTCGCTCATTACAAGTACGGGCTTTTCAAGCACTGACTTTAATCTGTGGCCTCAGATATGCCGGACGGTGCTTGTACTTATAATGTTCATAGGAGCTTGCGCAGGCAGTACGGGCGGAGGTATAAAGGTATCAAGAGTGATCGTGCTTTTCAAGACAATGATAAAGGAGCTTCACTCCTATATACACCCAAAGAGCATACGCAAGGTAAACCTTGACGGCAAACCTGTTGAGCATGAGATAGTGCGTTCTATAAATGTTTATATCGTAACATTCGTGATAATTTTTGCTTCATCAGTTTTTATGGTGGCATTTGATGGTAAAGATCTTGTAACAAACTTTACTGCTGTGCTGACAACCATCAATAACATGGGACCTGGTCTTGCGGAGGTAGGTCCAGCAGGCAACTTTTCAAACTTCTCTGTTTTTTCAAAGTTCGTTTTCATGTTCGATATGCTTGCAGGCAGATTGGAGCTTTTCCCTCTGCTGATACTTTTCCACCCCTCTGCATGGAAAGATCTTATCTCTAAAAGGGCGGAAGCAAGAAAATTCTGATAACATAAAAAGGACGGCTCAAACCGTCCTTTTTTCATTTTACAGCCTTTTTGAACTGCTGTTCATATTTATGCTTGGTCGCTATTCCGCCTCTTATATGTCTTTCACGTTTGTTTTCCTCAAGGACCTCTTTTACGCTTTTGAAAAGCTGAGGAGAGATTTTCGGCAGACGTTCTGTCAGATCCTTATGTACTGTGGATTTGCTTATGCCAAATTCCTTTGCCGCACAGCGTACCGTGGCTCTGTGTGCCGCAACATATTCTCCAAGCAGCACACATCGTTCCTTTTCGGATCCATTCATTGTTCACACCCCATTAAATTTTTCTGTAGTAATCTATATGCTGTTCCTTACCTCATTATTACTTGACGTTCTTTCAGACTTTACAAAATAATTGCCGATAATCAAATATTTTTATGCAAAATGCTTGAAATCACAACGGGAATGTGCTATAATGTAAGTGTGATAGAGATACTGTCACGGAATATGAACGAAACGAGGGGATAAGGGCAATGAAACTTAATTTTATCGGTGCAACACATGAGGTAACGGGAAGCTGTACATATATAGAAGCCTGCGGAAAGAGATTTCTGGTGGATTTCGGAATGGAGCAGGGCGTTGACTATTTTGAAAATGCGAAGATACCTTGTCCTCCTGGAAATATAGATTTTGTATTGCTGACTCATGCTCATATAGATCATTCAGGTCTGCTTCCACTGTTGGCGGCAGGCGGCTTTGCTGGACAGATACACGCAACGGAGGCCACTTGTAATTTATGTGAGATAATGCTGAGAGATTCAGCGCATATTCAGGAGTTTGAAGCAGAGTGGAGAAGCAGAAAGGGCAAACGTAAGGGTACAGGCGAAGTGTCGCCACTCTATACTATGGCAGACGCAGAGGCGGCTATTGCCTGCCTTTGCCCACACCCATACAGTGAGGTGACGGAGATATCCGAGGGCATAAAGGTACGCTTTATCGACGCAGGTCACCTGCTTGGCTCATCAAGCATCGAGATATGGCTCACAGAGAACGGTGAAGAACGTAAGATCGTATTTTCGGGAGATATAGGAAACCTTGACCAGCCTCTTATCAGAGATCCGCAGTATATAACGGAGGCAGATTATGTTGTAATGGAGTCCACATATGGTAACCGTCGCCATGATAAGCCGAAGGACTATGCAAAGAGTCTTGCAGAGGTCATTCAAAAGACCTTTGATAGGGGAGGAAACCTTGTTATACCGTCATTCGCAGTGGGCAGAACACAGGAACTGCTGTATTTTATAAGGCATATCAAGGCGGAGAATATGGTGACTGGACATGGGGATTTTCCTGTGTATGTGGATTCTCCACTTGCTATTGAGGCAACGCAGATATTCAACAAGAACAAAAATTCCTGTTTCGATGAAGAGGCAATGTCCTATGTGAACAAGGGCATAAATCCTATCACTTTCAGCGGACTTAATATCGCTGTCACAAGCGACGAGTCAAGAGCCATAAACTTTATCGACACACCTAAGATAATAATTTCAGCAAGCGGAATGTGCGAGGCGGGCAGAATAAAACACCACCTCAAGCACAATTTGTGGAAACCTGAAAACACCATACTTTTTGTGGGCTATCAGGCTATGAATACCCTTGGAAGAAGTCTTGTGGAGGGTGCAAAAACTGCAAAGCTTTTCGGTGAGGAAGTCGTTGTCAGGGCTGAGATACTGGTGCTGCCAGGCGTGAGCGGTCACGCTGACGTTGACGGTTTGGACAGGTGGATAAAAAGCTATGAAAAGCCGCCTAAGAAAGTCTTTGTCAACCACGGCGAGGATTCAGTTGCCGAGGCGTATAAGGAGCATTTGCGTAACGATTTCGGGCTTAACGCCTTTGCACCTTACAGCGGTGCGGAACTTGACCTTATAAGCGGCGAGTTCAAAAACACGACCCCTATAAAGATAGTCAAGAAGACAGGTGCGTCGCCTAACTATCAGCGTCTGCTCAGCGCTCTTGACAGGCTGACGGCTTTGGTAAACAAAAGCTCAGGTCTTACGAATAAAGACCTTGCAAAGCTCACTGATACCATAAATAATATCTGTGCAAAATGGAACGATTAGCTTTTGCTGCACATATAATATGAGATACAGGGCAACACTGCACGCTTTATGTGTGGTGTTGCCTGACGCATACGAAAGGAACAAACCACACAATGAAAAAGATACACGTCTGTGCTATAAACAGAAAGGTCAGAGATGACGAAAAGCTTTTTGTTGAAGAGTGCGACAGAAAATATAATGAAAAGCTCGTTGCCATTGCAGACAGCATCGAGGAGCATCAAAAGGAGAAGCCTATATTGCTTTTGGCAGGTCCGTCAGGGGCGGGCAAGACCACAACAGCGTTGAAAATAGAGGAAATACTTGACAGCAGGGGAATACACACCCACACTATCTCTATGGACGATTATTTTCTGCCTTCTGACAGCTTCACCGCTGTTATAGGAGAGGACGGCAAGCCTGACTATGAATCGCCTGACAGAATAGACCGAAAGCTTCTTTATGAGCATATGGAAAAGATAAACGGCGGTGAGGAAGTCGTTCTGCCGAAGTTTGAGTTTTCAGAACAATGCAGGCGTGATGGAGAAAGACTCAGACGAAACAAAAACGACATAGTTGTTTTTGAGGGTATCCATGCGCTTAACCCGGAGGTCACAGGTGCGGCTGGGGATTATGCAAGATGTATGTACGTCAGTGTAAGAAGCAGACTCGAATTGAAAGATGGTGAGCTTCTGCATCCTTGCTATATCAGGCTTATGCGCAGACTTATAAGGGACGGATTTTTCCGTGGCAGAAGTGCAGCGGAAACACTAGATATGTTCGACAGCGTTGAGGCTGGGGAGAACAAGTATATAATGCCATACAAGCACAGGGCTGAGTTTTCAGTGGATACTTTTCACGCTTATGAGCCTGCCTTGTATAAGAACTATCTTTTGGATACACTGCGACGTGAGAGCAGGAGCTATAAGGATTTTGAACGCTTTTTGCCTATGCTAAAAGCCCTTGAGGAGATAGAGCCGGTGATGCTCGAAAGTGTGCCTGTAAATTCCCTTGCAAGGGAGTTTGTAGGTGAGAGCAGCTATAGCTACTAAGACGATAAAACGCCGTCGGAAAAGGACGGCGTTTTGCTATGCTTGCTTGACTTTTTTTATAAAAAGTAGTAAAATGAAATAAGGTAAGTACAGGTATTTTTGAAAACGTTTTCCTAAATGTGATCATTGAATAAAAAATTAGTGGGGATAAAAATGAATTTTGATAATGATTTGATGCTTTTCTTCCGAACGATATATGAAGATTCGGCGGATATGGACGAATGCAGTGCCAAGGTGAAAAGTGCTGTGGCTGCTGTGGCAGACAAGCTTGACATCGTCAGAGCGGAGCTTGCAGTGAAAATGCCTGCAACAAAGCTTTGTGAGGATGGTGCAGATATGCTCATGGTGCTTTATGACAGAGAGAAGGACGTGGAAAACGAGCCTTTTGAGGCAAGTTTTCCTTTGTTTGAAGGCGGCTTTATAACAGTGACCTTTTATTCTGGTAATTCCAATGGGTTTGATAACGAGCAAAGGAATATCGTAGAGATAATCGCAAACACTGTTTTTATCCAATTTAACAGGGTAATTATGCAGGAGCTTGTTACTCATGTTATAAAAACGGATATCGAAACAGGTGCAGCAACTTTAGACGCTTTGATAAATCACGCCGGTATGCTTATAGCGCAAAACAGGATAGAGGATTTCAGTATAATCTTTTTCAATATACATAACTTCAAATATGTAAATAAGGTATTAAATTACGAACAGGGCGACGTTGTTTTGCGTAATTATACAAAGACTATATACCGAAATCTTTCAGATGGTGAGATGATCACAAGACTTGGCGGCGATAATTTCGTTATGCTTGTAAAGAAAGAATCGCTCAGAGAATATATTGATATGCTCAGCTTTATGAACATAAGGTATGACGATGGCAAAGTATCAAAGGATTTTATTTTTAGTGCAACCATCGGATATTCGTCAACTGTGGGTATAAGATATCCAAGAGAAGTAATGGCTCGTGCAAGCATTGCATATGCTGCTGCAAGACGAGTTGGTGCAGGCCATGTAATGGAGTATTCCGAAAATATAAAACAAGAACTGATGAAAATTCAGGGAGTGCTGTCAAACTTCATGGCTGGACTTATGGCAGGTGAGTTCGAGGTGTATTATCAGCCAAAGGTACGCATCGAAACCAAGGAGATATTTGGTGCAGAAGCCCTTGTACGTTGGCATAGAAAGGGAAGGTTATCAGCACCGGCGGAGTTTGTTCCGCTTCTTACGAATGACGGAAGCATAATAAAGCTTGACTACTATGTGCTTGAAGAAGTTTGCAAATGGCTGAGAAAACGCATAGATATGGGTTTTGAACCCTTGAGGATATCAGTGAATTTTTCGAGGAAGCACCTGGAAGAAAAAAATATGATAGGCAATATAGTTGCCTTGATCGACAAATACGAGCTTGATCACCAGCTTATAGAAATAGAGCTTACTGAAAGCGAGGATTATCAGAATTTTGAGCTTATCACAGAGATCGTGAATGGTCTGAGAGCTAATGGTATCGTCACATCTATGGACGATTTTGGTACTGGCTTTTCATCGCTCAATATGATAAAGAACGTTGATCTGCAGGTAATAAAGATAGACAAGTCCTTTATTCCTCTTGAAAAGGATTATGAGGGCAAGGATAAAGATCTTATAATGTTCTATTACATTATAAAAATGGTTAAAAAGCTTGGCAAGGAAACTATCGCCGAGGGAGTTGAAACTGAGCAGCAGCTTGACTATCTCAGAGAAGTTGGCTGTGACGCTGTTCAGGGCTTTGTGTTTGACAAGCCTCTGCCTGCGGCTGAGTTTGAGAAACGTCTTGCCTGCGGTTATAACTGATAAATAAAAGGACGAACATTTTGTGTTAGTCCTTTTTTTGCATGAATGAAAACAGCCGCAAAATCGCATTTTATTATGAGTTTTGTGCATCTTTGCTGAGTATCTCCTCTATGTTCTCAAAGATAAATTCCTGCGCCTGCTTTGGAAAAAGTATCGTCTTGTAGCTGTTTCCAAGCTGTGATATTTTTTCACGCTCTATTATTCCTGCTTCAGGGGAAAGTATTGTGGTTTCAAGAAAGCCCCTGCCGTTTGCACCGTCTTTTGCAAGATAATTTTCACCTATGAGCCATTCTTTTATGGCAAGTTTTATGCTTCTTATATCGCCGTCTGTGCCGAGCTGATAGAAAATGCTGTCGCATACCTCTGAAAGGGTCATATCCTGTTCTTTGCCTGAAAGCTCACCTGCGTGGGCGATTATATATTCCTTTGTGCTTTGACCGCCAACCGCATTTTGTTTTTGCAGATAGCCCTCTGGGATATATTTATAACCCGAAGCAGCGTCAGGATTTTCCTTGAGATATTTCTGTATCTCAGCTACAAAGTATCTTCCATAACGTTCCTGCTTTGACTTTCCCACCCCTGAGATATTCAAAAGCTCCGTCTGCGTCTTAGGCAGCTTTATACACATATCACGCAGTGAAGCGTCTGTAAGAATGATATATGCAGGCAGACTCGCCTGTGTCGCAAGCTTGCTTCGCACAGCTCTGAGCCGTCCGAAAAGCTCCTTGTCAAATGTCGTAACTTCGTCCCTGCCGATCTTTGTGACCGTTTCGCTCTTTGGCTTTTTCTTTGGAAGGCGTATTGTAATAGTCTTTTTGTCCATTAATATCTCTGCAGACCTTCTTGTAAGGGTAAGCACAGAAAAATCCCCGTGTGAAGTCTGTGTGATGTAATCATCAGCTTCAAGAAAAGCTATGAGCCTGCGGATATATACCTGCGTGGAGTCTTTCATTATGCCGTATGTTGAAAGAGTGGAAAGGTCAAAACGCTTTACCTTTTCGGAGTCTGAGCCTTTAAGTATCTGTGCTATGACACCTGCTCCAAAAGAAAGGTTTCGCTGGTGAAGTCTATAAATGCAGGAAAGCACTTTTTGGCAATCTACAGACACGTCAACTTCTTCTGTTTCTCCGAAATCACCCAAACAGCCTGAGCAGTTCTGACAAGGCTTGTCCTGCTTCTCACCGAAATATCCAAGGATAAACTCTCTCAGACATCCGCTTGTATTGCAGTAATCGGTCATCTTTTTCAGACGAATAAGATCACGTTTGCGTATCATTTCAAGAGTGTCATCGTCAAGGTCGGGATTGTCATGAGAATTGTTTATAAGAAACTTGTTGGTCACAACGTCCTGACCGCTGTAGAGCAAAATGCACTTTGCTTCGTTTCCGTCACGTCCCGCTCTGCCTGCCTCCTGATAATAGCTTTCAATATTCTTAGGCATATTATAATGTATGACATAGCTCACGTTTGATTTGTCTATTCCCATGCCAAAAGCATTGGTCGCCACCATGACCTGGACACGGTCAAAGATAAAATCGTCCTGATTTTTACGCCTTTCCTCATCAGAAAGTCCTGCATGATAGCGTGAAGCGTTGTAGCCGTCGGCACAGAGCTTTTCACACACGCTCTCAACATTTTTTCTTGTGGAGCAGTAGATTATTCCGCAGTTGTCCTTGTATTTTTCAACTATCCTCACTGTTTCACTGTATTTGTCATGAGGGTGAGAAACGCCAAAGTAGAGATTTTTTCTGTCAAAGCCTGTGGTTATGGTAAAAGGGTCACGAAGTTCAAGCATTTTGATAATGTCCGCTTTTACTTCTGCGGTGGCAGTGGCGGTGAATGCGCTGACGATAGGTCGGTAGGGAAGTTTGCCAAGAAACTCGGGTATCTTCATATAGGAAGGTCTGAAATCCTGTCCCCACTGAGAAACGCAGTGGGCTTCGTCCACCGCAAGCATGGATATCTTCACCGACGAAGCCAGTGACAGAAACGATCCTGTCATCAGCCTTTCAGGTGCAACATATATTATCTTGTACATACCACGGGCGGCGTTTGATATAGCCATTTCATACTGTGCCGCCGTCAGTGACGAGTTCAGATACGCTGCCCTCACTCCCGATTGTATCAGCGAGTTCACCTGATCTTTCATAAGGGATATGAGCGGCGAAACAACTATAGTTATCCCGTCAAACATAAGAGCAGGTATTTGATAGCACATAGATTTGCCTGCGCCTGTTGGCATAACTCCAAGGCAGTCACGCCCTGCAAGTATGTTGTCTATTATCTGCTCCTGACCGTTTCTGAACTGAGAGTGTCCGAAAAAGTCCTGAAGCACCGAATACTTATTGCGAAAATCTGTCATTTTATCCTAACTTTCCATTGTGTGTATGCTTATATTATACTACCAAAAACCAGCTAAGTCAAACAGATATACAAAATTCCATGCTCGATTTTGTAACATCTTTTCCTTAGTCGCTATTGTAATTTTACCGTGATTATGTTATAATAGGCTTGATAAATAATTAGTTATAAAAATATAAAAAATTAACAAATCTCCAAAGGAAGGGTTGTCTGAACACAGTCAAATATTCAGGCATGGTGAAGATCATGGATATGGAAAATAAATTGTGGCAAAGCTATTTTGGTGCTGTCTGGGGAAAGGTTTGTTCAATATGGCACAATATCGGCGGGTTTGTTATGGACGAGAAAAGCGGAGAGTTTTATGCCGATGAAAACTGTCGTGCTCTTATGGGACTTAGAGAGAACACAGATTATGACAAATTCAGAGATATAGTTGCATTGAACGGCGGAGGACGAGATCTTGGTCTGCCGTTGTGTATAGAACTTCTTGACACTCCAAGTGGCATTACCGCCGGAATAGTGTATCTGTCGAAAGAATATATGTCAAAAAGTGTTTTTGAAGGGCTCGACATTATACCACAATCAGAGCTTGTAAGACTTCTTGATGGAATGACACGCTCATCATTGCTTGCTCTTGTAAGATTTGATGGAGCAGGGAAGCTTTTGGATTCAGACTACTGCATAGGGGAGGCACTTAAGGCGGCTGTTGCGGTTTTGCCTGAAAATACTGTAACGGCATTCAATTCAGACGGTCAGTTTTGGATATATGTTCCACGCTTTGGAGGTAAGCCTGAGGAATTTGCTGACAATATACGTAAAGCGGTGAAGGAGTGTTGCCTGCCAGATGAATTTGGAGTGAGATCGTCTTCAAATCATTCGCTGTCTGTGACAGCAGGTATAAGCAGCGGCTTTGAAGTGCCAGCAAGACTCATGCACGCAGCAGGCTTTGCACTCTATGAAGCTAAGGCAAAGGGTGCAGGCAGTATTTGTTGCTTTGATCCTGAAAAATATGCAAAGCAGAAGAGTGATATCGAGAATATCAGGGCTTTTTCAGAGCTTCTTGATAAAAATCTGTTTACATATCATTTTCAGCCTATCGTTAGTTCTTCAACAGGCGAGATAGTCGCTTATGAAGCGCTTATGAGAACAAAGGGAAATATAGCACTCAATCCGCTTCAGATACTCAACTGTGCTAAAAATTTCGGCAGACTTTACGATATAGAGAAAGCTACACTGAAAAATACTCTAAAATATCTCAGCAAGCATCAGCTCGATTTTGAAAACCGCAGGCTGTATATAAATTCAATATCATCTCATGCTCTTGAAGATAAGGATTTTTATGCGATCGTCAATGACTATGGCGAACTTCTTGAAAAGGTCGTTATCGAAATGACAGAGCAGACAGAGATCAGCGAGGACGACCTCGATAGAATAAGGGTGCGTCTTGAAAAGAACAATATGAGCCTTGCTATTGACGATTACGGCACAGGCTATTCAAATACATCGAATCTTCTGCGATATGATCCTGAGGTGGTAAAGATAGACCGTTCTCTCATTTCTGGCATTGACCAGAATCCTAAGGCTCAGAAGATAGTTTCAAAAATGGTGGAATATTTCCATTCAAGCGGATATACCGCACTTGCAGAGGGTGTTGAAACAAGCGAAGAACTTAAAACCATGATATATTTCGGCGTCGATCTTATTCAAGGTTATTATGTTTCCAAGCCGAAGCCTGTGCTTATCCACGATATCTCGGAAAATATCCGTGAGGAGATAGTGGCTTACAGTATCGAGGCTGGAGATAAAGATAAAAAGGTCTTCCACGCTGAGGATAATGACGTTATCGACCTTGCTGAGATGTATAAAAAAAGATATTCTGACATTTTTCTCGGTACAGGTACATTTACTCTTTCAGGAAAGGCTGAGGACGATCATGCAGTGCCTCTGTCTGTGACAGTTGGTAGTGGCGTTGATTGCGTCATTCACTTGAAAAACGCATGGCTCACTACATATGGTGAACTACCAAACATAAAGCTTGGCA
>OJNJ01001699.1_pt1 | contig 12211 bp, 10 predicted proteins | sample 1597491 | NCBI WGS metagenome assembly OJNJ01 (sample SAMEA2452132, study PRJEB22498) | human gut metagenome | biome: human feces; feature: human gut; material: feces | place: Australia | collected 2012 | reverse complement strand
TCCGGGATTTGAAAGTGGAATTGTATGAAGAGGACAGTTTGAAGGAAAAACATATGAGCAGCTGAAAAAGAACGCCGCTTATATAAAGTGGCTGAAAAGCGGAGGGATAACGGCGTTTCCGGGAGGAGAGGATCAGGAAGAATTCCGAAAGCGCTGTGTGGAAGGAATGAAAAAACAGGTCAGATTTTTGATTGCCCGACATGTGAAATATGCGGCGTTTGTCGTTCATGGCGGTACGATCATGGCGGTGATGCACGCTCTTTACGAAGAAAAAAAAGATTTTTATAACTGGCAGGTGGAGAATGGAAGCGGTTATCTTGTATCTGTATCGGAGAAGGAATGGGAGAATGGAATTGAGCCACTTAATATATGGATGAGATATGAAATCGGGCGAGTACTTAAGCTTGATGAAATTGATAAGACAGCTGATACAGTAGCAAAGATGCTGGCAGCTTCTGATACATATAAGGACAGCATAGACCAATTTGTTAAAGAATATGTGTATAATCTTGGAAGTAGTGCATCGGTTGGAGCTAAATATATTATTCAGGAAATTCAAAAAGCAATAAAAAGACATAAGGAACAAGAGTAGAGTCAGATTATAGGAGGGGATTATGCAGGCAATTATTTTGGCAGCAGGAATGGGAAAGCGTTTAAAAGAACTTACCCAGAATAATACCAAATGTATGGTAAAGGTTAATGGAGTATCGCTTATAGACAGGCTTTTGCATCAGCTTGAGAAACAACATCTCTCAAGAATAGTGATTGTTGTGGGCTATGAAGGACAGAAGCTGATTGATTATATAGCGACATTGGGAATTAAGACACCAATTTCATATGTTGACAATGCGGTATATGATAAGACAAACAATATTTATTCACTTGCACTGGCAAAGAATTATCTTATGGAAGAAGATACTCTGCTTTTTGAATCAGATGTAATTATTGAGGATTCTGCAATTGATGAACTTGTAAAAGATCCGAGAGATACACTTGCCATGGTAGATAAATATGAGAGCTGGATGGATGGTACATGTGTAAAGCTTGACGAATATGATAATATTGTTGCATTTGTTCCAGGAAAGAGCTTTGATTTTAAGGAAAAAGAGGAATACTATAAAACTGTAAATATCTACAAATTCAGCAAACATTTTTCACAGGATATATATGTTCCTTTCCTTGAGGCATATTGTAGTGCATTGGGAGAAAATGAATATTATGAACAGGTTCTTAGAGTTATAACGATGCTGGACACACCTGGAATTAAAGGTATGAGATTATCAGGTCAGAAATGGTATGAAATAGATGATGAACAGGATCTTGATATAGCAACGACACTTTTTGCTCCAGATGATGAGACAAGAATTAACCTTATGCATAAAAGATATGGAGGATTCTGGAGATATCCGGGATTGTTGGATTTCTGTTATCTTGTTAATCCTTATTATCCGCCTAAAAAGCTTAAGGATGAACTGCGTGCAAGCTTTGATACACTTTTGACAGAATATCCTTCAGGTATGGGAGTTAATTCTTTACTTGCAGCTAAGAATTTTGGTGTTCATAAAGACAACATAATAGTTGGAAATGGAGCAGCAGAACTTATTAAGTCACTTATGGAAAGCTTTTCTGGAAAGACAGGCGTTATCAGACCTACATTTGAAGAATATCCTAACAGATATTCTGTTGAAGACGAAGTGGTATTTACACCGTCAAATGATAATTATACATATTCAGTTGAAGAACTGATAGAGTTCTATACATGCAACAAAGTAGATAATATTATTATTATTAATCCTGATAATCCATCTGGTAATTATCTGAAAAAAGAAGAGATTATAAGATTAATAAAATGGACAGACGGTCAGGGAATAAAGCTGGTGGTTGATGAGTCGTTTGCTGATTTCTCAGATGAACCGGATAATTCTCTTATAGAACAGAAATTTATCGAAACATATAGAAGATTATATGTTATGAAAAGTATATCTAAATCATACGGTGTACCGGGACTGAGGCTTGGAATCCTTGTTTCCTCAGATACAGAAGCGATTGCAGCAATGAAAAAAGATGTTGCAATATGGAATATTAATTCATTTGGTGAGTATTATCTTCAGATTGCAGAAAAGTATAAGAAAGATTATGCAGCTGCAATGGATAAATTCCGCGTAGAAAGAAAAAGGTTCTATAATGAACTGGAGCAGATATCTGGTATAAGAGTTATCCCATCACAGGCTAATTATTTTATGATTGAGATAACTAATGGAATGACAGCAAAAGAACTTATGATAAAACTGTTTAAGAATCATTATCTGCTTATAAAGGATCTTACATCAAAATTACATGATGGAAAACAGTATATAAGAATTGCAATCAGAAATGATGTAGATAACAACAAGATGATTGAAGCATTAAAAAAAGAACTTAATTAAAAAGGAGATAAAAAGTATGTTGATATTATTAAATTTAAATGTAGCAGGTTACATTGACCCATCTGTTATGACTTATGCCATTCAGGCTATTGCCGGAGTGATAATTGCTGTTGGTGCATTTCTTGGTATTTATTTAAGAAAGGCAAAGAAAAAGCTTAATAACAAGCTTGGAATTGATGAAAACAGAAACAAGGAAGTTGAGACAGATGATATCGTTATCAACGAATCAAAATAATAAATGCATTTCCAGGACGCCGTTTTTATACGGCGTCTTTTTCTTGATTTGTTATTGATAAAAGTATAAAATAGTATGGCGTTATATCAATAAAAACAGTGAGGTAATTATGAGTAACAATACAGATAATAATATGCAGGAAATTAAGCCGGATATATTTGATAAGATTATGCATCTGCCGGGTCTGAGGGTGTTTGAACCATTGTATAAGAAGTATAAGGAAGTACTTCTGTATCTTTTCTTTGGAGTACTTACAACAGTAGTGAGTATAGGTTCATATGCATTCTTTAATGTTACACTTGGAATTAATGAGCTTATTGCAAATGTTATTTCATGGGTACTTGCAGTACTTTTTGCATTCTTTACTAACAGGATATGGGTGTTTGCAGCACCAACTAAGACTGTGGAAGAATTTATGAAACAGTTAGTTTCATTTGCAGGTGGAAGAGTATTAACTCTTGTAATTGAAGAGATAATTCTTCTTGTATTCATTACAATGCTGCATTTCAACAGTATGTTAATAAAGTTTATTGCGCAGGTAGTTGTAATTATACTTAATTATGTTATAAGCAAGCTGCTTGTATTCAGAAAAGATAAGAATAAGAAGTAAAAGGAGAAGGTAATGGAAAAGAATGTATTAGAGTTTCTTGAAAACTCACAGAGAATGTATGGGGAAAAGACAGCATGTGCGGACATGAATAATGAACTTACTTATACACAGCTTATGAATCAGGCAAAGTTCATAGGAAGCTGCCTTTCGCTTAAGATTAAGCCTACACAGGGAGTTCCTGTGTATATGGATAAGACATGTAATACATTATCTTTATTTATGGGAATTGTGTATGCAGGCGGATATTACTGTATGCTTGATACAACTCATCCGGTTGAGAGAATTAATCTTATATTAGATACGATTCAGGCAGATATTCTGGTTGTGGATAATAAGTCAGCCAAGAAAGCAGAAAAGCTCGGATTTCAGGGCGAGATTATTAATCTTGACGAATTGCTTGAAGAGTATGACGGACAGGCTGTGGATTCAGAGGCTCAGGAGAGACTGGAAAAGATAAGAGAACAGGCACTTGATACAGATCCATTGTATTCAATATTTACATCAGGGTCGACAGGTGTTCCTAAAGGAGTTATAGTTAATCACCGTTCAACAATAGATTTTATTGACTGTTTTACAGAAACATTTGGAATTACTAATGAGGATGTTATAGGTAATCAGGCACCTTTTGACTTTGATGTATCAGTTAAGGATATATATTCAAGTTTAAAGACAGGCGCAACCTTACAGCTTATTCCTAAGATGTGCTTCTCATTTCCAACCAAGCTGCTTGATTTCCTTGATGACAGAAAGGTTACAACTATTATATGGGCTGTATCAGCGTTATGTATTGTAACAACTCTTAATGGATTCGAGTATAAGAGACCATCTTCACTTAACAAGATTATGTTCAGCGGAGAGGTTATGCCTATAAAGCATCTTAATGCATGGAGAGTGCAGTATCCGGATGCAATGTTTGTTAATCTTTACGGACCAACAGAGATAACATGTAATTGTACATATTATATTATTGACAGAGAGTTTGGTCTTGACGAGAAGCTTCCGATGGGAAAGCCGTTTGCCAATGAAAGAGTATTCCTGTTAGATGATGAGGATAAGCTTGTTGATGCAGGCAGACCAGGCGAGTTAGGAGAAATATGTGTATCTGGAACAGCTGTAACTATGGGGTATCTGCGTAATCCTGAAAAGACAGCAGCAGCATTTGTACAGAATCCTCTTAATGACAGATATCTGGAAACTATATACCGCACAGGTGATCTTGGTTACTATAGTGAAGATGGTGAACTTTTCTTCTCATCAAGAAAGGACTTCCAGATTAAGCATATGGGACACAGAATTGAGCTAGGCGAAATTGAAACATACATGAATGCTATAGAGGGATTGCTTAGAAGCTGCTGTATATTTGATACAGATGAGAATAAGATTCTCGGATTCTTTGAGATAGAAGGAGCAAGTGAGCTTGACAGAAAGGGCGTAACACATGCTCTCAAAGATAAAGTGCCACAGTGGATGATTCCAAATGTGCTCGTTAAGGTTGAAACAATGCCGATTACTAAGAATGGTAAAATTGACAGAAAAGAACTTATGAAGATATATAAAGAACAGGAGGCATAGGATGGTAGGAGTTAATGAATTAAAAGAGATTGCCATAAAATGTGGAACACCATCGTATATATTTGATACAGATGAGCTATGTGCAAGGATTGATGCCATGCAGCAGATTCTAGGATGTGGAGTTACAGTGTGTTATGCAATGAAGGCCAATCCGTTTCTTATAAGCGTGCTTGACAAGAAGCTTGATAAATTCGAGGTATGTTCTCCAGGTGAATTTGCGATATGCGAAAAAGAGGGCATAAACAGGGAGAAGATAGTCCTTTCGGGTGTTAATAAGGAAAAGAAAGATATCCTCTACACAATGAAGACAGGTGCTGTTGGAATCTACACTGTGGAATCGCTTAACCAGCTTGAACTTATCAATTCATGTGCAGTTGAGTGTGGCATTAAAGTTAAGGTGCTTATAAGAGTTACAAGTGGCAACCAGTTCGGCATTAATGAGTGTCAGGTATATGAGATTGCTGACAGAAAGGATGAACTTAAGGGAATTATTATTGAGGGAATCCAGTGCTATTCAGGAACCCAGAAGAAGAAATTAAGCCAGATAGAATCTGAAGTTGTATGGTTACAGGCAATAGCACATACATGTGAGGCAGAGCATGGCGTTAAGCTTAATGAGATTGAATATGGTCCTGGTCTGTCAGTTGATTACTTCGTTACAGACAAATGTGATGCCATGAATACTAACTTTGATGAGTTAGAAGAATTTGCAGGCATGATTAAAGAAATGTCCGAAAAATTCAATGTTACTCTTGAGATGGGGCGATATATTGCAGCTACCTGTGGAGTTCTTATAAGCAGAATTGCTGATATGAAGATGAATGACACAACAAGATATGCAATTATTGACAGTGGAATTAATCATATTAATTATTATGGACAGACCATGGCTATGAAGAAACCAAGATGTGAATTCATTCCAATGGAGTACACAGAAGGGTTTGCTGATGGCGCAGATCATGAGGTGGAAGTGTACTCACAGGGAGTGCAGCCATATAACATATGTGGTTCATTATGTACAGTAGGGGATGTAATTGTTAAGAATCTTGAATTAAAAGATGCTAAGATTGGCGATATGATAGCATTTTATAATATTGGAGCTTATTCGGTTACGGAGGGAATTTATCTTTTCTTAAGCCGCAGAATGCCGGCAATTGTGATGTATTCTAAGAAAAATGGTTACAGAGTTATAAGAAAACCTATTGAAACATTTTTAATAAATAGCAGTAATACACAATAATTTTACAATTTTGTAACAAAATATGATTGACTATATGCGAATGAGAAGATAGAATGTTTTCTGTTCACAGATGTGTGATTAATAATTTTTTTGCGAGGTTTATTATGGATCAGTTATTAGACATTTTGAATGAAATTAACAGCGATGTGGATTATGAAGTATGTGATACTCTTATTGATGATGGTATATTCAGCTCATTTGATATTGTATCACTTGTTGGTGAGTTAAACGATGCATTTGACATTGATATTACACCAGTTGATATAGTACCTGAGAACTTTAATTCAGCAGAGGCTATGTGGGAGATGATTCAGCGTCTGCAGGATTAATCCAGAAAGCGGGGTAAAACAATATGTCACTAGTTTCTACCGGATTTCTGGTATTTTTATTAGTGGGAGTAATTGTATATTATCTTATACCTAAGAAGGCGCAGTGGGCATGGCTTTTGATATTAAGCTATGCCTACTATTTATGTTCGGGATATAAGACTGTTGTGTTCATATTACTTACAACAATCGTTACTTTCACATCAGGAATCCTTTTAGAGAGAACAGAGGATAATCTTGACAAGAGCCTTAAAGCAGATGGGCTGGCAAGAGAAGATAAAAAGGCTTTAAAAGAAAAGGCAAAGACATATAAGAAAAGAGTTGTAGTACTTGCTCTTCTTCTGGTATTTGGTGTGCTTGCAGTTGTTAAGTACCATAATTTTGCGATTGAGAACGTCAATGGCATAATTAAGGCTTTTGGTGGCAATGGCAGGATATCAACATTTACACTGCTTCTTCCACTTGGAATATCTTTCTATTCATTCCAGTCGATATCATATGTTATTGATGTATACAGAGGCAAAGTAAAGGCATGTAATAACATTTTTAAATACGCCTTGTTTGTTTCGTATTTTCCGCAGATAACACAGGGACCTATCGGGAGATATGACAGACTTGCACCACAGTTTTTGGCAGAGCACAAGTATGATCTTGCAGTTATCCAGCATGGATTGCAGCGTATGGCCTGGGGACTTTTCAAAAAGTTTATTATAGCTGACCGTGCAGGAGTCGTGTCTGATCTGGTGTTTAATAATCCCGGTCAGTATCATGGAATATATGTAATAATAGGTGTTCTTGCGTATTGTGCACAGCTATACGGAGATTTTGCCGGTGGAATAGATATGGTTATGGGTGCTTCCGAGATGTTTGGAATCCATCTGGATGATAATTTCAGGCAGCCATTTTTCTCTCATTCTATTGGAGAGTTCTGGCGCAGATGGCACATAACACTTGGTACATGGATGAAGGATTATGTGTTCTATCCATTCAGCTTAAGTAAAGCCATGAATAAGCTGGGTAAGTTCTTCAAGAAACACAGCAAAACAAGATTTGGTAAATATATGGCGAAGGCATTGCCTATCTGTCTGGCTGATTTACTCATATTCTTTATAGTAGGTGTATGGCATGGAGCAGCATGGAAGTATATCGTATATGGTATGTACAATGGTATAATCATGAGCTTTAGCAGTATTATGGCACCTGTTTATGAAAAAATGTTTAAAATAACTCATATTAATAAGAATGCACGCTGGTACAGAGGATGGCAGATAATAAGAACATTTATACTTGTTAATATAAGCTGGTATTTTGATAACGCAGCTACTCTTACAGATGCATTCAGACTTATGGGAAATACATTTAAACATGCATCATTCAGCATGGACGCCGTTGTAAAAATGTCTGGAAGCCAGCTGGATTTAATAATATTGCTTGCAGGCTGCTTAGTATGGCTTATTATAAGCATACTTAAAGAGAAAGGCATTGTAATCAGGGAAGCTCTTGACAGAAAGCCTCTGATTATCAGATGGGCTGTATATATAGCTCTTGTTATGTCGGTTGCAATGCTTGGCTATATTTCTAATACATCGGGTGGATTTATGTACGCCCAGTTCTAATCAGAGGTGCAGGATACCATGAAGAAGAAAGCATTTAAAGAGATATTAAAATATGTGAGGGTGATAGTATTCTTTGCGGTTATAACTATACTTGTTGAAGCAGTTAATTATGTAATGGTTCAGCCGGGGTATGCAAGATATATAATCCATACGGTTGACAATCCGGATGATGGCTCTGATTATGATTGTATTGTAGTGGGAGCTTCACATGGAAGGGCTTCAATTGACCCGCATTATTTTCTGGAAATGGAATATGCAGTTAATCCAATTAATATGTGTATTCAGGGCGCCACGGTTATTGATAATTATTATATGATCAGAGAAGCGTGCAATAATAATGACGTAAAGAAGATAATTCTTGAACTTGATTATCAGTACTGGAATAAGAATCTGAAACGTGATTCGGATTTTGGAGATCTTCTTGTATATGGACAGCTTCCGTTTACAAGTCTTAAAATGGAGTATATAGTAAGCCAGCTTATGGATAAGGACTTCAGGACAATATATTTCAGAAGATATGCATTTGCCAGGAATTGGAAAACGGCTAAGAAATATATGGCTATAAAGAAGACTGATGAATATAAGAATTTCCAGATAGAGGGTGTTGCCGGAATTGATACAGAAGGACCATATCAGGGACTGGGATTTTTCTACCGTACAAAGGTAACTGATAAGAAGGGAAAGCTTAATCCATCACCGTGGACATATGAAGATCTTAATCCTAAGGTGCAGAAATATTTCCAGAAGATAGTTAAGTATTGTAAGGACAATGGAATTGAGCTTATATGTGTTACTGCACCAATTACACCATCGTCGGTTGTTTCGGGTGCTGCTAATGAGGCTGATACATATTTTAAGCAGATATGTGATGAGAATAATGTAAGGTATATAGATGGCAATCTTATTAAGAATGAGATTCTTAATGTAAGTGATGATGATTTTTCTGACTGGGAAGGTCATATGAACGGAGAGCTTGCTGAGCAGTTCTCAGAGGTACTCACAGAGATACTTAAAAAGAATGATTGTTCAGAATATTTTTACAGCAGTTATGATGAGTGCATAGAGGCAATTAAAGCGAGGGGCAATGAGTAATAAAATATTAAAATATGTCAGAGCTGTGGTGTTTATTGCCATAGTGGTCGGGCTTGTCAAATGTATGGATTATGCGATGATGCCATCAGGCTATATAAGATACATTATACATGAGGCCGACAATGCAGATACTGATGAAGGATATGACAATATAATAATTGGAGCTTCACATGCAAGATCTGCTATAAATCCAGTAAAGCTCGATGAAGCCGGGGCATCTGACAATGCATTTAATCTTGCAATACCAGGCGAGACGGTAACAGATTCATATTATCTTTTAATGGAGAGTGACCGGCATAATAATGTAAAAAGAGTTATATATGACCTTGATTATCAGTACTGGTGCAATTATGCAGAGAGGGAGTTTGAAGACTGTTTCATATATACATGGCTTCCTTTCAGTAATGTAAAGCTTAAGTATATAGCTGATAATCTGCTCACAAAGGATTTTCGTACTGTATATTCAAAGAGATGGGCTTATGAGATATCACCGTCTGCTATTATGAATAATCTTAAGGTTAAGAGCAGTGCGGCATACCGCAACTACAGTATGGATGCAGTTGAGATACATGATGCCGGAGGACCTTATGCTGCCAAAGGATTTTTCTATAGAGATATGAAGATGGACAGCCTCGTGCCATCTGATATTGTTGCATGGGATGAGAGTGGAATCAGTGATAAGGTTCTGGATTCATTTGAAAAGACTGTCCAATATTGTAAGAAGAATAATATTGAACTGGTATGCGTTACATCACCTATTACGCCGACAACATCAGTTAACGGTTATTCGGAACAGGCAGGAGCATATTTTACGAGGCTTTGTGAAGAATATGGTGTTGAATATTATGATTTCAATCTGTTAACAATGGATACACTTCCAAGAACAGATGATGACTTCTTTGATGAAGAAGGTCATATGCTTGGAGAACTTGCCGACAGATATTCAGATATACTGGCATCAGTTCTTCTTGACAAATGTGACAAAAGTACCGCTTTTTATGGTACTTATGCACAGTTAGAGCTGGCAGTTTATGAAAATTATGTGACAAAACAGTGAAACTGACAAAATATGCTTGCTATAAACATAACAATGTGCTAAACTTCATTCACTGCATATGTTGAATCTGCAGGTAGTAAAGAGTCGTGATGTACTACATATCTGTTATTGCATTTGGGACACTTAGGCTGCGCCAGAGGAAGTCATATGTATTAATAATACGCCTGCTATGCAGGCACTTTACGCCGGTGTGGCGGAACTGGCAGACGCACAGGACTTAAAATCCTGCGGGACTTATACTCCCATACGGGTTCGATTCCCGTTGCCGGCATATTAATAAAGAGCTGTACATAACTATGGTTATGTATGGCTCTTTTTTCTTGCTATATAGAAGTACAAGTCGTACAATTAAGGGAGATTATTATGATGGGGGACAATCAATGATTAATAATAGAAAACGCATTATTATAATTTCTGTTCTTAGTGCAGTAGCAGTTGTGGCGGCTGTCATGTGTGTTGTTATGACACGCAGAATAAGAGGAGGTAATCCTACAGGAGAGGCTTTATCACAGAATGTTAATCCGATAGAGTCTTCTTCACGGACAGAAGAACCAACTGTGTATGTAGATAATACGGTCGACATAATTGACGTTAATTCGAAGACAAGACCATTTGCAGTGTCTGTTAATAATACACAGGTAGCTGTACAGGTGCAGACCGGACTTAATAAGGCATATATTGTATATGAGCTTCCAACAGAGAGTTATACATGCAGACTTCTTGCTTTGTTCAAGGTAGAGGATTCAGATGTTACAGATGAAGCACCACAGGAGATTATTGGGTCAGGCAATGTAAGTCAGACAGATACGGTTATTGGAACAATAAGAAGTGCAAGACATAATTTCCTTGATTTCTGTTTTGAATCAGATGCGATATTTGTACATTTTGGCGGAAGCACTTACGCTGAGAGTGATGAGGCAAAGACTGGTATTAACTGGATTAACGGCTTCTATAACAGTGCATATTACTGGAGACGTAATCCGGAAGGACTTGCAACAGAGCATACAGCATATACATCGCTTTACAGGTTAAAGAGTGCAGTACAGGAAAAAGGTTTTAATGCTGAGGCTGAGAATGCATCGGACACAGTACTGCTTAATTATGATGTATCAGATGTTGACCTTTCTAAAAGAGAAGATGCAATCAGTGCATCATCTGTGTATGTGCCTTACAGCAGTTATCAATACACAACATTTACATATGATGCTGCGTCAGGTAATTATTTAAGGTTTGCGAGTGGCGAGCCAAGTCTTGACCACGAAACAGGTGAACAGTTTAATACTAAGAATATTATCGTGCAGAAGATTACACACAGCATGATGGATGATAATTACTGCTGGAATCTTCATACAGTCGGCAGGGGGGAAGGTTATTACATAACTAACGGTTATGCTGTTCCAATCCAGTGGAGTAAGTCAGACCGTTATTCAAAGACAGTGTATACATATGCAGATGGAACAGAGATTAATGTAAGTGATGGAAGAACTTATATTGAGGTGTCTGATGTAACTATGACTGTTGAAGTGGAATAGTACAACAGATTGAAGCATATACTTCTATTATTCAACAATAATGGAGGTGTGCATTGTGAACAAGACAATCAAAAAACTTAATATAACAATGATAATAGGGATTCTGGCAGTATGGGTGTCAGGGTCATTATTTCATTTTGTGTATGACTGGACAGGAAAGAACACATTTATAGGGATGTTCTTTCCAATCAATGAATCGACATGGGAGCATATGAAGCTCGTATTTCTGCCGATGAACCTGTATGGAATATACACATGGTATGCCTTGAAAGACAGATTTGCAGCAAGTGGCTTTGCAATTCTTCTGGGTGCAAATGTGGCAACATGGGCAATACCATTTCTGTACTACAAATATATGGGCGTACTGGGGTTTTCTAGAATGTGGCTTGATATTGCCTGCTTTTTTGTGGCTGTGCTTATCGGATTTGCTTTAGAGTATCATGTGTTAAAGAAGTCAGGAAACGAAAGCTTTGTGCTTGGAACATGGATAATGGCTGTTATTGAT
>OJNJ01001696.1_pt1 | contig 12228 bp, 9 predicted proteins | sample 1597491 | NCBI WGS metagenome assembly OJNJ01 (sample SAMEA2452132, study PRJEB22498) | human gut metagenome | biome: human feces; feature: human gut; material: feces | place: Australia | collected 2012 | reverse complement strand
GGGTTGATATAATACTTCGTGTTTTCGTCCAACATTTCCGCCGGCAATACTGGAGTAATAACATAGTGCATCAAATCCGAACGAATCTGTTCCAGTGTCACAGTCGGAGCGTGCTGAGTAGAGAGTACCACTGCATCAATCCGCTTTGGCTTGCCGTCTACATATTCTACGGTTACCTGTGCCTTGCCATCTGGACGGAGATACTGCAAAACTTTTTCTTTCCGTACATCGGTCAACTTCATGCAGAGCTTGTGTGCGAGAGAAATTGCCAGCGGCATCAGTTCCTTTGTTTCCTTGCACGCATAACCGAACATCATACCCTGGTCACCAGCACCGGTTTCCTGATGTTCGCCGCCTCGGCTTTCATAGGCATCGTTGACACCCATTGCGATATCCGGAGACTGCTTGTCCATTGCCTGCAAAACAGAGCAAGTGTAGCCATCGAAGCCAAATTTTGCACGGTCATAGCCGATGTCTACGATGACATCCCGAGCAATCTGCGGAATGTCCACTTTTGCAGTGGTAGAGATTTCGCCCATGCAGAGCACCATACCAGTTGTAACAACGGTTTCGCAGGCAACTCTTGCTTTGCTATCCTGTTCGAGGATTGCATCCAGAACAGCATCCGAAATCTGGTCACAGATTTTATCCGGATGTCCTTCGGTTACGGACTCAGAGGTAAACAAAAAACGATTCATGAGATTCCTTCTTCCTTTCAAGTATAAAAAATAGATCAATAAAAAACGCACCTCGTTTTACCGAAGTGCGTTGATTTCGTGCTTTTATGCGAAATCCTCATCTCTCGGTACTTAAACCGCAGGAATTGGCACCTTTTTCACATTGCTGCAATTAGGTTGCCGGGCTTCACAGGACCTGTTCCTCCGCCACTCTCGATAAGGTTTGTTATAATTGTAACACACTTCGCCAGGAATGTCAAGCATCTTTTTCAAAAAAAGAAATTTCCTCAAAAATCGAACCAAAAACAAAAGAACCGCACAATTTTCACCGTGCGGTTCTTTCTTTATGCAATTAGAATTGCAAGCATTTCAATTGAAACGTGACAATCAAATCTTATTCAGCAGCAATGAACGGCAGATCCTGGTAGCCTTCCATGTTCAGAACGAATCTTACCAGAGCGGTGGTATCCTTATCACCAACATTGTCAATATCGCTCGGGCTCTGATCGCAGTTTGCGTTCCGCAGAGCCTGATCGCTCAGCTGTACAACGCCAGCCAGATACTTGTTCAATGTTACAGCGTCAGCGATGTCTACAATACCGTCCAGATTTACGTCACCGATGTTATCTGCATTCGGATCAACTGTAGTTGTGCTACCAGCAGTAGTGGTTTCGCAGCTTGCAGTTGTGGTTGCTACAGTAGTTGTTGTGGTAGTTGTAGTGTCAGAATCAGTTGTAGTAGTAGTAGACGGCTTTGTGGTTTCATTGTTTACATTCGGAGCTTCGTCTTCCAGGAAGGATGCGATCCATACCAACGGAGAGTTCCAGTTGATGGTGCATTCGTTTACAGACCAAGCTTCTACGTTATCCAAGTAGCAAGCCATCGGAGCCAGAGAACCAGCCTTATAACCTGCACCCTGAATCATCGGGTCCTGCATTTGGGAGTTCGGGCCACCAGACAGAACGCCATCCGGAGCATACTGGAACCGTTCAGCATCCAGCTGACCAGACCACCATCTGTGGTGCGGGTACTTCAGGCAGTGTTCACCATAACCGGTGACGTAGGACTGTTCGATTACGTTTCTACCAAGGATGTAGTCCATAGCAGTGGATACACCGTTGATGTACTTTGCTTCGTGGTCGATGTCATAAGCCAATGCCATTGTGATTGCATTGTTCATAACCATGGAGTTAGAACCCCATTCATAACCGTTCTTCAGTTCCTTGCTTACAACGCCGTCTACACCGTTGCCAGCTTCATAGTCAGCAACCGACCAAACGTCTGCATTGTAGTCATGGCCAACATACGGAATACCGAAGTCAGATGCATTTTCGAGGTCGATGAAGTAGTCAGCAGCCTGCTTTACATTCTTCTGAATGGTGCTTACTTCTTCAGCAGACAGCAAGCCCTTTTCCTGCATATCCTTTGCATTTACGCACAGAGAGAATGTACCCAAGCTTGCCAGAGTACCCCATGTGAAGGAAGAACGAGTACCGTTGTTTTCACCGCCATACAGAGCAGTATCTACGCCGTAAGCACCAGCACCTGCACTATAGCCTTCCAGATCGGTCTTATAGGAAGCATCGCCTGTAGCAATGTACAGTTCGCAAGCTGCCCAGTAGAATTCGTCTTCTACATCAGTGTCACCGTAAGGACCACCGCCCTTATTCTGAGCGATCGGAGCGTACAGAGATTCGAGGTCTGCGTACTGGTCAGTACCCCAGTCGTTGCTGAATGGCTTGTAGGAAGCCTTTGCTGCCTTATAAGCCTTTTCAGCATCTGCCAAGTAACCAGAAGCATCCTTGTCATAATCCTTAGCCAGTCTTGCATACTGAGCCATTGCTGCTGCAAAGTTCAGGGTTGCTGCATAAGTAACCGGCTTTACAATACGAGTCAGTTCATCATCAGCCGGTGCTACGCACAATGCAGTCCACTTGTAGTCGTGGATCTTGTGGTAAACCATGCCGTCGTTTCTCTGCATCTTCTTGAAGAAGTCAGCTTCCACCTTTACTTCGTCCAAGATATCCGGCATACTGTTGCCATTTTCCGGAACAACAACTGTGCCAGAGCCATCTGCCCACTTAGAAGCATCGCCTGCCATCAAGTCGCTTTCATACAGGTTCAACAGTGTCCACATGGAAACACCGCCGTTTACAACGTACTTACCGTGGTCACCAGCGTCATACCAACCGCCGGTTACATCGATGGTACCATTGTTCTTTTCAATAGAGTTTTCATCCGGAATGATGTATACCCACTTGTTCTGGATATAAGCGGTATCCGGATTGTGACCAGCCTCACGAGCCAGCTTGGACTTATCGCTGTTTTCACCCTGAGAAGTGATGTAAGCTGCATCAATATTTACACCAGAACGGTTCTGGTAGAAGTAGTTCATTGCATTGGTGGTCATGCCATCATAGATGTTGTTGCCAATGTCGAACGGCAGAGAAGTCTTGCCATCGCAAGTGATGGTGTAACCAGTGCCTTCGGTCTGGAAATCAGAGAAGTCGATGATCTGGTTGTAGGTTTCAGAACCATCACAAACCTTGTCGCCTCTGGAAGCATCAGTCTTGCCTTCGTATACAACTGCACCGCTGGAATCCTTAACCTGGAAATCCTTTGCAGTGGTATCCGGACCATCCAGAATCAAAGTTGCCTTCTTTTCGAGCAGCGGATAGTAACCAACCTGGTTTACTTCTACGCCAGTCGGCTGATAAGCAGCTTCTGCATTGTAGTTGGACTTGTCATCGGTCATATCTACCAAAGCCAAGTTATCGAACTTCAGCAAAGTACCAGCTTCGCAGCAGATGAAATCATTGTACGCAGAAGTACCACCGAGGTGGAACGTCATTTCAGCAGTACCCTTGGAATCCTTTTCTGCTGTGAATTCCCAAGCGTAAGTAGTCCACTTGTTTGCAGTTACAGTCGGCTGATTTTTCCAGCTGTCCCAGCCCAGACCAAAATCAACCTTTTCACCAGTCTTGGAAGCACTCTTCAGCTTTTCAGTCAGCTGCTGGTCATCCAGGGAATCATCATAATCCATCTGGAGCTTGTCACCGTTCTGGTGCCAGTTTTCCAGGTCATCATCGGTGATGTCGCCCAACTTACAATAAATCTTTGCATCCTTGTTCGACCAGATAGAATATGTATAACGATAAGTATGACCTGCTTCGATGGTCAGACCTCTGTGACGGAACTGGCAGTCCCAACGACCTTCACCGTTGTTGGACAAACCACCCGGATTGGTGATCAGGATGTTGTAGCAGCCATTTGCCACTTCAAACTTCATGGTACCAGTAGCACTTTCACAGATATGCCACGGCAGACCAACACCATCGTTAAAAGTACCAGCACCGAATTCTTCAAAGCCGGTTGCAGCGGCACTTGCGGTAATGGAAGACAGACCCATTGCAGTTGCGGAAACGGTCATTGCTGCAGCCATTACTGCTGCAACTGCCTTCTTACCGAATTTGTTTTTCAGCATAAGTATCCTCCTTAAAAGATAAAAAAATATAGATTTTTTTGTTCCAACGGTAAACCCCTTGAAACCGAACCCGCAGAATTTCCGGCTTTTTCTCATATACACACAAAAAGCCTCAAAAATTCTCACTGAAATTATTATAGCATATGCCTACAATAATGTAAAGTTATTTTTGAATTTTCAGTAATTCCACACAAAACCGGATTCTTGTATTTGTATATTTTGCCGAAATTGTTTCCGTGAAAATGGACAAAAAAGCTGTATTCCCAGCACAAAAAACTGTTCGACTATTAAAAGAACGTGATTTTATTCATATCATCCGTACTTTTATGCCATATCCTATCTGGCTTTTTTGTCACTTTTCATGAATATTCTGATTTTTTTGCTTTTGTGGTATCTCTTTCACAAAATAACAACGCCGCCCCCGTGTTACCGGGAACGGCGTTGCTTTAAGAATTAGGAGTGATGTAGGAATCGAATCTTACTTTGCTTCTCCTGGGAGCTGCTGTACAATCCCTACGAGGTACTGCATCAGTGCGTTCAGGTCGTGTTCATCCAGAACCTGATCTACGTTACCGCAGTCAGCGTTCAGGAATGCCTGTTCGCTCAAGGTTACCTTGCCAGCGATTGCCTTGTTCAGGAGTACCACGTCAACGATGGTTACCTGACCATTGACATTCACGTCACCATACAGCGGAACCAGCTGACCCTTTGTCGTGGTTGTGGTTTCACCGGTGTTGTCTGTTCCAGTTGTAGCAGATGTGGTTTCTGCACTGCCGGAAGTTGTGGTAGCTGCTCCAGAAGTGGTGGTTGCACTGCCGCTTGTTGTGCTATCTGCTGTAGTTGTTGTTACGGTTGTAGTAGTTGTGTCGGTTGTAGTAGTTGTGGTTGTAGTTTCGTCAGGCATCTTTACAATGATGCTACCGTCTACATAAATTGCATTGATCTTGGTGTTGTTTGTGCCAACCCAGTCAAGCAGCTTGCCGTCCTTGTTGTTCAGCTTTTCCCGTTCGAAAACAAGCGGGAATTCGTAGTATGTACCGTGTTCTGCATCCTGCTTCAGTTCCAGATTGTTTGCCTGAGCAATGCTCTTAACGGTTTCTTCATCCGGAATGTTGTAGTACAGGGACAAGAATACATCGCCGTTTACAAAGTCGCTGCCCTTAACCATCTGCTTACCGGAGGACGGAACGCCCCAGCTCAGACCCTTCGGGTTTGCTTCCCACTTACCGAGGTTTACGAATGCATCTGCTGCTTCGTACAGCTGATAAGCATCCTTCAACAGTGCCAGTGTCGGAGTACCTTCTGCATCGGTCTTGAATGCAACGGTGATACCTTCTGTATCCGGTACATTGTACAGGTTCAGCGGAATTTCTGCATATTCCTGACCCGGTGTTGCGAAGATCTTCTGACCGTTGTTAACTGCCATTGTCGGTTCATTACCAACAACCAGTCCATTGGTTGTAGTGGTCGTCGGTGCTTCGCTAGAGGTTGCAGGAGCTGTTGTTGTATCAGCAGCAGCAGTTGTTGTTACTGGTACAGTTGTTTCAGAAACAGTTGTTGTTGTTTCTGCTGCAGAAGTAGTTGTTGTAGCGGTTGTAGTTGCAGTTGTTTCCTTTGCATCGCCAACCTTAATGGTCAGGAAGTTGGACTTGTCTTCCAAGCCAGTCGGATAAATGGTTTCTACCAAAGACTTGCCATTTTCCTTGTAAGCACGAACCATACGGTTCATCTTCAGGATGATAGACTGATTGTCTTCGATGTAAGGAGAACCAGATTCTGTATCAAAGTTTACATAGTAATAGCCATCCGGTGTATCCTTCGACATCGTAACATCAAATGTCATAATCGGATAAGAATCAGACTTGCCATCCAGCCACTTTGTTCCATTATCTTCACCGTACTGCATTCTGATCATATCGTTGTCGCCATTGATAACCTGTCCTTCTGGAGTGGACGAGTCATAGTTATGGATGACACCGTGATATGCAAACATCGGATATGCACCCGGCTGTGTGCCCTGCTGCGGTACCTGGAAGTCATAAGTCGCTGTGTTGGTTTCTTCATCCACAGTCAGATCCAAAGTAAATTCCTTTGTAGTCTTGGAACTTTCTACCGGAACGATTACCTTGCTGTCAGGCGACTTGTACTGACCTTCTGTATAGTATGTGCAGGTGAACTTGATCTTGTTCGGACCAGCGGAATAAACTGGTGTACCTGTGCACGGTTCTACTGCTGTTTCATTGGTTACAACTCTCCACAGCGGTGTGAAATAACCATCACCCTTCTTCGGGCTGTGGGTGATTTTTGCCAGTGAGAACGGTCTTAAGGTTGCATTAAATTTAGTACCATCAGACAATTCATAAGTTTCCATCGGGATTACGCTGGTATAGTCATCTTCAGCAAACCGCATGTATTTGTAGTTAGAAGCCTGCCACTTCATACTGATTGTCGAGACAAAGTCATCGTCTGTCATCTGACCATCTGCCTTGATGTAAGCAGCAGCCTTAAAGGTATAATCTCCCTTTGCAAGGTCATCTCTAGAGATTTCTACCAAGTTCTGTGCTGGATTGCTATCACTTGCTGGTGCATGCAGATTATCCGGTGCCTTGCGGATCTGGTAAACTGCATTCGTTAGAGTACCGTGATCGCCTTCTGTTGTTGTCTGAATTGCAAGTGCTGGAAGAGCAGCCATTGGCAATGCAGAAACAGTCATAGCAACCGCAGCAACTAGAGAAGCAATTCTCGTTCGTTTCTTCATGTTTCTTTTTCCTTTCTTTGCATAATGCAATTAAAATGTGCTATCATTCGGCAAGAGAAGGATCTCTTCCGAAGTTAGAACCAAATTAAAAAAATGGGGAATGATTAAGCTTCTGGAGTGATCGGCAGATCCTGATAACCATCCACGTTCAAAATGAACTTCATCAGATAAGTGGTATCCTTATCGTCGACATTGCTATCCAAATAAACGTTCATGTTCTTTACAGCTTGATCACTTGCAGTGAGCACACCAGCCAGATACTTATTCAGTGTAATTGCATCTGTCAGGTCAACCTTACCGTCCAGATTTGCATCACCATAGTTGATATCACTTTCTGATTCGGTTGTAGTTTCCTTGGTTTCGGTCGTAGTAGAATCAGAACCAGTTGTAGTTGTTACAGCGGTTGTTGTTTCGCTGTCGCCAACAACTGTTACAGAACCATCGCTGACAACGGTATCATAGCTGGAAACTGTTCCATCTTCCGCAATGCTTGCGAACACGATCTGATCATTCTTTGTGCCAGAACCTGGAGTGGTTTCCCGATCGATCGGCTGAATCTTAAAGTCAGAAACATCGCCAACCTTTGCACTTTCGTTGACTGTACCTGTAATGGTCAGGAACACGCCGTCCTGCTTTACCATATAAGCACTGTCTGTTAAACCAGTAGAATAGATGACATCAATGACACCAGCGGCTGAAAAATTGCTGTCAAAGCTCGGTGCTTCGCCAGCAAACGCAGATTCCTGATCATCCGCACCAGTCTGTGCAATTGTACCAGCAGTCACACCAGTAACGGTTACAATGCTGCTATCATAAGCGAGAGAAAATTCGCAGCCGCCGACCCCAGTAGACGGAACATCCTTGAGGGAAACAGCCAGCGTAAATTCAGCCCCTGCCTTTGCAGAAACCTTTTCCGCAGAAATGCCGATTTCTCCTGCTGCAAATACCGGATTGAATGCCAATGCAGACGCAGCCATTGCCATTGCCAGAATACCTGCCATTGTTCTTTTTGTTTTCATTGTTTTCCTCCTTCTTTCTCGTATGCAAGCCCTTGCGATGGCCGCATACCTTTCCCGATGAAATAAAGTTCAATACATTCTCGTATTTTTCAGAGCACATGAAAAGCCCCTAATGGAATTAGTACTATTATAGAATATTCCCACAGAAATGTCAATACATATTCAAAGTTTTTGTACAAATTCCAACAAGAACCGTTGGTGAAATTGTACAAATTACCAAAGAACAAGGGCATCCTGCACGAATTTCGAGATTCATACGAAATTCCTCAAAAACAAGAACGTCTGCGAAACGATTTTATGCCATGATTCCAGCACTTCCCCAAGTGTATCACTGCATATTCTGCAAGCCGTTCCGCCGTTTCACCGGCAGTTTTTTTCATTGACGTTATCGCCCTCCCCATTTCCAAAACAAATCACGCAGAAAGACAGCCTGCGTCCTCATGTTCAAGCAGTTCCTCCGCCGCAACATAAGAAATGTGTCTGCAACGCACATATTTATTATACCGTAATGAGGAACAAATGTAAAGAGAAAACTTGAATTTTTAGTAAAAATACATAAATGTTTTCATGTTTTCTGGTCGTTTTGACCAAAAACAAGTTCTAAAAAGCGAAAAAGGCATAGCAGAAATGAATCTGCCATGCCTCTTGCAGCAGCGGAATATCCGCTGAATGGATTTAATTGGTTTTATACCAGCTGAATCAGAGCCATTTCAGCCGCATCCCCACGACGTGGGCCGGTCTTAATGATTCTGGTATAGCCGCCCTGCCGATCTGCATAGTTCGGTGCGATTTCATCGAACAGCTTCTTGGCAACGCTTTCCTTTGTGACATATGCCATAACCTGACGCTTCGAATGTAAGTCGTTGGTCTTTGCGATGGTGATCATCTTTTCTGCAACCGCACGTACTTCCTTTGCACGTGTAACGGTGGTTTCAATCTGTCCGTTTTCCAACAGGAAAGTAACCATTGCACGCAGCATAGCCTTTCTGTGGTCGGTTGTTCTGCCCAGTTTTCTGCTACCCGGCATCGTGTTTCACTCCTTTATCGTTGCATGATAAGCACGCTATCATGTTCCTTGTTCTTCGTTTCAGTCTTCGTCAGAAGACAGGTCAAACCCCAGTGACTGCAGTTTTTCCCGCACTTCGTCAAATGATTTCTTGCCGAGATTCCGAACCTTCATCATTTCTTCCTCGGACTTATTGATCAGATCGTCTACCGTATTGATGCCCGCACGCTTCAAGCAGTTGAAGGACCGCACTGATAAGTCAAGTTCCTCAATGGTCATCTCCAGGATCTTTTCCTTACCTTTCTCGTTCTTTTCCACAAGAACTTCCGTTATGCTCGATTCATCGGAGAGATCGACAAACAGTTTCAGATGCTCGTTGAGGAGATTGGCTGCCTGTGATATTGCTTCCTTTGCAGAGATCGTACCGTCTGTCCAAACCTCCAGGGTCAGCTTATCATAATCGGTAACCTGTCCAAGCCGTGTGTCCTCGACCTGATAATTTACCTTTAATACAGGAGTATAAATACTGTCAACTGCGATCACATCAATGGGCGAATTTATCATTTGCTTATTGCGTTCCGCAGACACATAGCCTCTGCCCCGGTCGATGACGATTTCCATATAAAGCTTTGCATCTTTTCCCAGGGTTGCAATATGCATGCCTGGGTCGAGGATGTTGACTTCGGAATCGGTTTTGATATCGCCGGCAGTAACTTCGCATTCGCCTTCTGCTTCAATATAGATTGTCTTCGGCCCGTCTCCGTACAGCTTTGCCGTAAGACCCTTAAGACTCAGAATGATTTCTGTTACGTCCTCTTTTACGCCAGGGATCGTAGACAGTTCATGGTGTACGCCGTCAATTTTTACGGAGTTGACTGCGACACCGGGCAGCGAGGAGAGCAGCACACGCCGCAGGCTATTACCAAGTGTGGTTCCGTAGCCACGTTCCAGTGGTGCTAAAACGAACTTACCGTACTTTCCGTCACTCCGCAGTTCGACTGTCTCAAGTTCCGGCTTTTCAATTTTCTCCAGCATAAAAGCACCCTCCTATTACGCATTCGCTTAGTCTTTTGTTTCTTCGTCTTATGCGGATAATCGGCATTACTTGGAGTACAATTCGACAATCAGATGTGCTGCTACTTCGTAATCCAGATCTTCCGGTACCGGCATCCGGGTAACAGTTGCACTGAAAGCTTCCTTATTTACATCCAGCCACAGCGGAACCGTACGGTCAGCAGTCTGTTCTACAACGTCCTTGAACTTCTGGCTGCTCTTGCTGGTATCGTGCAGAGCGATTACATCGCCGACCTTCACACGATAAGACGGAATATCCACTCTTACGCCGTTTACTGTAAAATGCTTATGCGTAACAAGCTGTCTTGCTTCTCTTCTGGTCAGAGCCAGACCCATACGGAAAACAACAGAATCCAGTCTGCTTTCCAGACAGGTAACCAGGTTGTCACCAGCCTTACCTTCCATCTTGGTAGCGATTTCAAAGTAGTGATAGAACTGCTTTTCGCCAACGCCATAGATGAACTTCAGCTTCTGCTTTTCCTTCAGCTGCATGCCGTATTCCGACAGCTTCTTGCGGTTGTTGGCACCCGGATTCCGGTTGGATTCCTTGGAGATGCCCATTACCATCGGGCTGATGCCCAAATATCTGCACCGTTTCAGGATTGGTTCTCTGCTTACTGCCATTTCTTTACACCTCCTGTATGATTAGACACGACGTCTCTTGGGCGGACGGCATCCGTTGTGAGGAATAGGAGTAACGTCTTTAATCATAGTTACTTCGAGTCCTGCTGTCTGAAGCGCACGGATAGCTGCCTCACGTCCCGAACCGGGACCCTTGACGTAAACTTCAACGGTCTTCATTCCGTGGTCAACCGCAACCTTAGCAGCGGTCTCGGCAGCAGTCTGAGCTGCGAACGGAGTTGATTTCTTAGAGCCTCTGAAGCCCATTTCGCCTGAGCTTGCCCAAGAAACCGCATTACCTTGTACGTCGGTGATGGTCACGATAGTGTTATTGAAGGTGGATTGAATATGAGCTGCACCTTTGTCGATATTTTTGCGTTCACGACGCTTGCGAGAAGCAGCGCCTTTTGCTGTTGCTTTGGTAGCCATTTACTAATCCCTCCCTTATTTCTTCTTATTTGCAATGGTCTTCTTCGGACCCTTGCGTGTACGGGCGTTGTTCTTAGAGGTCTGACCTCTTACGGGCAAGCCCTTGCGGTGACGAATACCGCGGTATGAACCTATTTCGATAAGTCTCTTGATGTCAAATGCTGTATCGCGGCGAAGGTCGCCCTCTACCTTTACGTGATGGTCGATATACTCACGAAGCTTAGCGACATCTTCTTCGGTCAAATCCTTTACACGAGTGTCGGGATTTACACCTGTTGCTGCGATAATATCGCTTGCAGTTTTTCTGCCGATACCGTAGATGTATGTGAGGCCGATTTCGACTCTCTTATCTCTCGGTAAATCAACACCTGAAATACGAGCCATTATAATAACCTCCGTAAAATCTTCTTTTAAGCTGAATCCACAAATGTATCCCATAGCACACGCTATGGGGTGAAATGCATACACCGCAAACTTCAACTAAGTTGTATATTTCTATAATTGTATTGGCATATCTACGTATGCCACAGCCGCTTTTAAATAATACAGTACATTAGATATATGTACTGACGCACGAAAATAAGTATACTTCCGGATGGGCTATCATCCATATACTTCTTTTCCTTTTTTGATTAACCCTGACGCTGCTTGTGCTTTGGATTCTCGCAGATAACTCTAACGATTCCCTTTCTCTTGATAACTTTGCACTTATCGCAGATAGGTTTTACTGATGCTCTAACCTTCATTAGAAACTCTCCTTTCAAAAAAAGTCCGCTACGAATTAGCATTCTATCATTTTCATTGATAAAATGCAATAGGGAAATTCATTTTTTTATTATTTATCTCTCCAAACGATTCTTCCCTTGGTAAGATCGTATGGTGATAACTCTATTGTAACTTTGTCGCCAGGAAGAATCTTTATATAATTCATTCTCAGCTTTCCACTTATATGAGCAAGAACCTTGTGTCCATTCTCAAGTTCTACCTGAAACATGGCATTTGGAAGTTTCTCAACTACTGTTCCTTCTACTTCAATTACATCTGCTTTTGACATTTTCAAAAATCCTCCTATATATATAAATCAACTTATGAGTTCTCCATGATATAATGAATATATCATCGTGCTTACGAACGACGACATATGATATCACATCTACAGC
>OJNJ01001677.1_pt1 | contig 12302 bp, 18 predicted proteins | sample 1597491 | NCBI WGS metagenome assembly OJNJ01 (sample SAMEA2452132, study PRJEB22498) | human gut metagenome | biome: human feces; feature: human gut; material: feces | place: Australia | collected 2012 | reverse complement strand
TACCCTTTTAAGGGTGGTTGCAGTCTTTTTTTATTGCGCGTTTTTTTACAGCCCCCATTTTTATACCCTATTTATCTTTCAGCGCCTTAGAAAGCGTCCGCCAGCCAAGCATTGCACACTTTACTCTCGCAGGCATATGGGAAATATCCCTGAGTGCAGAAGCTTCTTCAAGGCTGTCTATCTCTTCGTCAGACGCCTCGCCCCTTATCATTCTCATGAAAATATCCGCATATTCCAAAGCCTTTTCCTTGCTCTGACCTATTATCATCCCAAGCATTATATCCGTTGAAGCCTGAGATATTGCACAGCCGTCACCAACAAAAGCCCCGTCCGTAATGATATCCCCGTCAGTTTTCAGCTTTAACTGTATCTCGTCGCCGCAGCTTGGATTTATCCCGTCCAGCACAATGTCTGCGTCCTCTATATCATGCTTGAAATCAGGGTGCATATTGTGCTCCGTTAGTATCTCATTGTAAAAATTTCTATTTTCCATAACCCATTCGCTCCCTAACAGTTGAAAGACTGTCTAAAAATCTGTCTGCGTCCTCTTTGGTATTGTAAAAAGCAAAGCTTGCCCTCACTGTTGAACGATAGCCAAGGTATTCAAGCAGCGGCTGTGCGCAGTGATGACCTGCCCTGACCGCAATGCCGTCTGCCGCAAGTATCTCGCTCACGTCATGTGGGTGAACATTGTCCACAGTAAAAGTCAAAATACCATTATGCTCCTCAGCTTTCTCCGAACCAAGTATATTTATGTGAGCAATCTCTTTCATTTTCTCAAAGGCATACGCCGAAACTTCAAGCTCTCTCTTGTGTATTTCCTCAAAGCCCACGCTTTTCACATAGTCTATAGCCGATTTCAGTCCCACTGCACCTGCCACATTGACAGTGCCAGCCTCAAACTTATGGGGCAGTTCAGCATACACCGCCGAAGTCCTTGACACCGACTCTATCATCATAAAAATACCTGAAGCTTGTGCGGTATATTTGCCACGCCTGCCGTAAAGCACGCCTATGCCCATAGGTCCATAAAGCTTGTGACCTGAAAATGCAAAGAAATCCACCCCAAGCTTTTTCACGTCCACCGCAATATGCGGCGTGCTCTGTGCACCGTCTGCCACCATAACAGCGTTCTTGCGGTGTGCAATTTCTGCAAGCTTTTCTATAGGATATTCTCTGCCAAGCACATTTGAAAGCTGCGTAACAGCCACTATCTTGGTGCGGTCTGTTATAAGTTCCTCAGCCTTGTTAAGGTCAAGACTGCCGTCCTTTTCACATTCAAGGAATTTAAGCTCCGCACCCGTCTGCCTGCAAACCATTTGCCACGGCAAAAGGTCGCTGTGGTGTTCCATTATGGAAACCACCACCTCGTCGCCCTTTTTCAAATTGGAAAGCCCATAGCTGTATGCCACAAGATTTATGCTCTCTGTGGTGTTGCGTGTAAAAATTATCTCCTGCACAGACTTCGCACCGATAAAGTCACGCACTGCCTTTCGTGCATTCTCATAATCCTCCGTTGCCTGAACGCTCAGCTCATAAATTCCACGGAGAGGGTTTGCATTGTGGCAGGTGTAAAAATCTTTTTCAGCATCAATAACGCATTTCGGTCGCTGTGCAGTTGCAGCGTTGTCGATATAAACCGTTTTATCCTGCATAAGAAGTGGAAAATCCGTCTTGTATCCCTGCATCTATCTCATTCCTCTGTATCAGTTTTTATTCCCATGTCCTCTTCAACCTCCGCAGCAAATTCGCTGTCCTCAGCCATATGGATAAGCCTTTCAACAGCGGCGTAAGCCATTATCTTCTCGGCAGTTTCTCTGTCAATGCCCCTGCTCTCAAAATAGAACATAGTGTCAGCGTCAAGCTCGCCTATAGTCGCACCGTGAGTACCCTCAACGTTTTCTTCTGCACAAAGTATCAGCGGAACAGTTTTGTTCACAACATCGTCCCCAAGCATGAGCACAGTTTCGTTCTCGCTGCCAACAGAGTCCGCAGAGCCTTTCTTAAAATCTATCGTTCCTCTGAAAACCTTTTTTGCACTGTCCGTCAAAGCGCCGTTCACAGTGATAAGGCTCTCCGTCTTTTTGCCGAAATGGTCAGCCACTATGTTATAGTCTATAGTCTGTGAATTTTTCCCCAGATAAGCGGTGTCAGCGTCTAACCTCGCTCCGTCACCGCTTAGGGTAACATGATCGTCGCTGTAGATATCTCCTCCGCCTATCATAATAGTCATAATGTGGATATGGGAATTTACCCCGCATTCCGCCCTGACCTCATGTCGCACAAGTCCGCTTTCCGACGGCTCAAGAAGCATAACGAGCTTCACCTCAGCTCCCTCCTCAAGGTCGATATTCACCCTTGACAGCATAGGAGCGTTTCCTCTGCAAACTTCAAAAATAACGCCCCTTGCGGCCTTTTCAGCCGTTACGTTCACGACCTTTTCAGTATATTCCTCTGCGCCGCTGTTGTCAAGCCTTACAGGCTCGTTCTTTTCATCTTTTTTTAAGATGATATTTTCCTCAGTTTTCGCTGCACTTTCGCTGTCCCACTGTATCTCAGCGCTGTTTACCTTGAGGAAATTCCACGTTTTCGTCGGCAGCTTGTCTATCAGGATATTTTTAGTCATTTTAAGCACTCCTTTCCCGTCAGCCTATGCTGCCTTTCATTTCAAGTCTTATAAGATTGTTCATTTCCACCGCATATTCCACAGGCAGTTCCTTTGAAACGTTGTCCGCAAAGCCGCTTACGATAAGAGCCCTTGCGTCCTCTTCAGTCATGCCACGGCTCATAAGATAGAAAACTGAGTCGCCGCTTATGCTGCCTATCTTCGCCTCGTGACCGATAGCGGCATCCTTTGTGCGGATATCCATTGCAGGGATAGTGTCAGACCTTGACTCAGAGTCAAGCATAAGCGACTGGCATGATACCGATGACTTAGCCTTTTTCGCACTCTTTTCCACCACAACGCTGCTCCTGAATGTGCTTATTCCGCCACTCTTGCTTATTGAACGTGTGTTCATGAAGGAGCTTGTGTTCTTGCCCACATGAACTACCTTTGCACCTGTATCAAGATTTTGTCCGCTTCCTGCGAAAGTAACTCCCGTGAACTCCATTTTGGAATTGTCGCCCTTTAAAATGCTCATAGGGTAAAGACAGCCAATGTGCGAGCCAAATGAACCTGATACCCATTCGATAGTGCCGCCCTCTTCCACAAGGGCACGCTTTGTATTAAGGTTATACATATTCTTCGACCAGTTCTCGATAGTGGAATATCTTAGCTTTGCGTTCTTCTTAACATAAAGCTCAACACAGCCTGCATGAAGATTTGCAACATTGTATTTTGGAGCAGAACAGCCCTCGATAAAATGCAGACTCGCACCCTCGTCAACTATGATAAGCGTGTGCTCAAACTGACCTGCACCCTTTGCATTAAGTCTGAAATAAGATTGAAGCGGTATAGACAGCTGCACGCCCTTAGGCACATACACAAACGAGCCTCCCGACCATACTGCACCATGCAAAGCCGCAAATTTGTGATCCCTCGGTGTAACAAGCTTCATGAAATATTTTCTCACCATATCGGCATATTCGCCTTTCATGGCACTTTCGATATCCATGTAAACAACGCCCTCCTGTGCCACCTCGGAACGCACGTTATGATAAACAAGCTCAGAGTCATACTGTGCACCAACGCCTGCAAGAGATTTTCTCTCCGCCTGCGGTATGCCCAGCCTTTCAAAGGTGTCCTTTATATCCTGCGGAACGTCCTTCCAGTTGTTCTGCATTTTCGTGTTTGGTCTTACATATGTGGCAATATTGTCCATATCAAGCCCCTCGAGTGACGGTCCCCAATCAGGGGTAGGTATCTCGTTATATATCTGCAAAGCTTGAAGTCTGAACTGCTGCATCCATATAGGGTCGTTCTTTTCTTTTGATATCTTCTCTATTATTTCAGGCGTCAGACCGCTTTTTATGCGGTAAGCGTCATTTTCAACATCTTTTATATCATAAATACTGCGGTCAATATCCATGACCTGACTTTTTTCTTTCATCATTTTCACCTCGTCCTCTTGCTGCGTGTAATGGCAAAACGCCCCTTACACACTTTTATCAGATAGCCGAAAAGCCCTTTTCGTTTATCTTTTCCACAAGCTCTGCACCGCCGTTTTTAACGATAACGCCATTTTCCATAACATGAGCGGCATCAACTGTAAGAGCCTCCAGTATCCTTGTGCTGTGTGTTATAATAAGCAGTGAGCCGTGAACACGCTCTCTGTAGAGCTTTATGCCCTGTGAAACTGTCCTTACTGCGTCAACGTCAAGGCCTGAGTCTGTTTCATCAAGTATAGCAAGCTTTGGCTCAAGCATAAGCATTTGCAATATCTCTGCCTTTTTCTTCTCACCGCCTGAAAAGCCCACGTTGAGATCTCTGTCAGCATAAGACTCGTCCATATCGAGAAGCTTCATTGTTTCCGCAAGCTTTTTCTTGAAATCCCAAAGTCTAAGACGTGTCTTTGTTTTCTGCTCCAAGGCACTTCTTATAAACGAGCTCAGTGTAACCCCAGGCACTTCCAGCGGATTTTGGAATGACAGAAAAATGCCCTTTTTCGCACGCTCGTTCACAGGCATATCCACAATGCTTTCACCGCCAAAAACAATGTCACCCTCTGTTACAGTGTAAGCAGGGTTGCCTGTTATAGCATAACCCAGCGTAGATTTACCTGTGCCGTTAGGACCCATAAGAACGTGAGTTTCATCACTGTTCACCGTCAGGTCAACACCGTGCAAAATTTCCTTATCCCCAACGCTCACATGAAGTCCAGTTATCTTCAATAAATTATTACTTTTCATATTCTGTGTCCTTTCCTCTATTGCCTTGTCAGGCTTTGTAAAACGTCATGACATGGTTATCACGAGTTAGCTGCTCCTAATAGATATTATATCACAAAAGCATAGAAAATCAATAGGAATTTTCAACAAACAATTATTCTAAACTAACTCACATAAAGTGATGATAACAAAAAAATTGATTTTACCCCTTGACAAATAATATTATATGACGTATAATATATTCAGCGATATAGTATTATAGATCTATATAATAACTGAGCTGACTAAAGAGAGGAGAGAGTAAATGGGCTTTCCAATAAGTGCAGGACTGCTTGATTCCATGGTACTGTCGGTGGTAGACAGAGAGGATACCTATGGATATGAGATAACGCAGTTCATACGCAGTGCGGTGGACGTTTCAGAATCCACATTGTACCCTGTACTGAAACGGCTTCAAAAAAACGAGCTGCTTGAAACCTACGATAAGGAATATATGGGCAGGAACAGACGTTATTATCATGTTACCCCAAAGGGAGAAAAAGCTCTTGAAGAATACCGCAGAGAGTGGAAGAAGCATAAGAATATGGTAGACCGTATATTATTAGAAAAAGGTGGAGAAAACACATGAACAGACTTGAGTATCTTACCCAACTGCGCAGATTGCTTGAAGACGGCGGACTTGCCGAAGATGAAATAAATGACGCAATGGGGTTTTATGAGGAGATATTCCTTGATGCAGGTGCAGCCCATGAAGCTGAAACTGCCGCAAACCTCGGCTCGCCCGAAGAGCTTGCCAACAAAATTTTGCAAGACAGTGGCATACACCCACAGGGCGACTCGGTATGTCAAATGGAAGCCGCCGCTGACCCCTCACAGGCTCGTGATACTGACAATAATGTGCCACAGAACGGCAATTCTCTCTCAAAGCTTCTTGTTATCATCATCACAAGCCCAATATGGTTCAGCCTTATGTGTGCCTTTGCCGCAATAGCCTTGGCGATACTTTGCGCGCTTTTAAGCATAATAATTGCAGTTTTCGCAACAGGTTTCTCCCTTACAATAGGCGGTATAGTAACGCTTTTCACGGTCTATCCCGCAGGCATTGCCCTTATCGGTGCAGGACTTATTTGTATCGGACTTGGAGGCATGATTGTAATGCCTGTTATAAGGTGCATATGGCGTGGCTGTGTAAGCCTTTTCAACAAATTCACAAACTTTGTCCATAGGTTTGTAAGCTCAAAGGCGGTGGCATAATGGCAAAATATGATAATACAGGCGACATAAAACGCAGACGTTTCCCATTTTTTTTGACGATATTTATTATCGGCATAGTGCTTTTCATTGTGGGCGTGGTGCTTATCAAGGTCACAAACACCAAAAGCCTTGGCAAGCGTTATTCCTACAACGAAACTTTTGACGTTGCCGCTATAGATAATATGGAGATCAATTTCTCCGCAGGGGATCTCAACATCAAAAAGAGCAGTGACGAAAATATCCACGTCACAGGAGAAAATCTTCCAGAGAAGATAAATTTTTCGTCATCAAACAGCAAGCTTCAGGTCAAGACCGCCGACAGCCTTTTGCACCTTAAAGGCGGATATATCTCCTTTGACGGAAGTCAGCCTACGCTGACTATAGAGCTTCCTGAAAAAGCGTTTGACACTGTAAAGATAGACGCAGGCGCAGGACAAATGAAGCTTTCAGACCTGACCTGTGAAAACCTCGACATAGATTTCGGTGCAGGAAGCTCAGAGGTCATTAACGTCACCTGCACAAATGAAGCCGACTTTGACCTTGGAGTAGGAAAAACAGTTTTCAAAGACTGCACTTTTAACGATTCCGACTTTGATTGCGGGGTAGGCGAAACAGACTTTTCAGGAAAGCTTCTCGGTGACGCTGAGATAGACGGCGGTATAGGCAGTATAAATTTTGATATCGACGGCTGCAAAAACGACTATAAAATAAAATCAGACAGCAAAGTGAAAATAAATAGCACAACAGAAGAGAACGAGCTTCTCTACAAAATAAAACTTGACATTGACAACGGTATCGGCGAAATTTCGCTTAATTTCAGATAAGGAGTGATAGAAATGGCAAAGCCACTTTACAAATTAAGAGAAGGCAGAATAATTTCAGGCGTTTGCGCAGGACTAGCGGAGTATTTCAACATCGACGTGAACATAGTCCGTATCTGTGCAGTGCTTATAGGCTGTGCAGGCGGTGCAGGAGTTATCGCATATATTGCGGCTGCAATGCTTCTGCCTGAGAGATAAGACCGTACTAAAAACAAAAACCACGGCTGAATGTAAACTCAACCGTGGTTTTTTTACGTCTTAACAAATGTCTTTTCTGTTCATGAAAGTATGTGACCAATGCACAAAAGTGTCGCACCAAAACTGTGCAAACAAATGATTTATATTTTAATTTGGCAACAATTCTGCAATTGTTGCATTTTTTATGCAACAAAACACCTCTTTTTCGGGATAAGTAGGAGGTGATAAACATGGAAGCAGTAATAGCGGCGTTCATAGCGGCGGCCGCCAGCATAGCCTGCCAGCTTATAAGAGCTAAAGAAAACAAAAAATCACAGGAAGCCACCGAACGGCTTATTATATATAGAATAGATAGGCTGGAACAAACAGTTTCCGAGCATAACGCACTCATTTCAAGAATGGCGGCAGCGGAACAAAAGATAACAGACATGGAAAGGGAGAGATATTCATGAAAGAAAAACTCGCAAAGCTCATTGACGTAAAATCGCTTGTCACACTGCTTATGACAAGCGTGTTCTGTATCCTCACGCTGAAAGGGATAGTCAGCGGAGAGCAGTTCATCACAGTTTTCACCGTGGTGATATCATTTTACTTTGGCGTACAGACGGCAAAAAAATCTGGAGGTGACGGCAATGGAAAAAGCTAAGGGCATAGACGTTTCCCATTGGCAGGGGAGAATAGATTTTGACAAGGTGAAGTCACAGGGTTACAGCTTTGTGATGATAAATGCAGGCTACGGCAAGTACATCAGTCAAAAAGACGAAAATTTCGAGAAGAACTATGCTGCCGCCAGAAAGGCTGGTCTTAATATCGGCACATACTGGTATTCCTACGCTCTTACAGAAGCCGATGCACTTGCGGAAGCGAAAACTTTTCTTGAAGCGGTCAAAGGCAAGAAGTTTGAATATCCCCTCGCCTTTGATATCGAGGACGCTTCCCAAAGCGAGCTTCCAAACACTGCTATAAACAAAATTATAGAAACCTTCTGCGACTATCTCGAAAGCAACGGCTACTATGCGGCTGTCTACAGCTACGCAAACTTTTTCAAGAGCAAGGTATCAGACTCCGTAAAAAACCGCTATGACATTTGGGTGGCACACTTTGACGTTGCAAAGCCTGCCATATCAAACTATGGAATGTGGCAGTATACAAGCAAAGGAACTGTAAACGGTGTTTCCGACCGCTGCGATTGCAACTACGCTTACAAAGACTACCCTGCCATAATGAAGAAAAAGTGCCTTAACCTTTACCCTTCCAACGCAAAAAATCTCGATACCACAGGCTACAAAAAAGGTGATAAAGGCAATGGCGTCCTTGCACTGAAATATCTTCTTATGCTTGCAAAGAAAAAGGGTATGCACAATATCAACCTTGATAAAAACGATATTTTCGGTGCAGGCACTCAGAAAGCCGTGAACAATATACTCAAATCCCACGGCTTTTCGCAAAACGGCATAGCAGGCAAAAAGTTCATTGACCTCATTGGCAATGAACTTCTAAAATAACCACAAACCATAGCCACACTTGTAGGGGCGAACAACGTTCGCCCGCATATCTTGATACCAATGCCCAAATATAAGCACATAAAAAAGGCTGTACCCTTACGGATACAGCCTTGAATGCTATGCAAAATTTATTAAACCAACTGAATGATAGCCATTTCAGCAGCGTCGCCACGACGTGGTCCGATCTTGATGATCTTTGTATAGCCGCCGTTTCTGCCCTCGTATGAAGGTGCAATGTTGTCAAACAGCTTCTTAGCTACGTCTTCCTTAGTTACATAAGAAAGTACCTGACGCTTTGAGTGAAGGTCGCCTGCCTTGCCGAGAGTAATCATTTTCTCAGTCATAGCAGCAACTTCCTTAGCTCTTGTTACAGTGGTTTCAATCTTACCGTTTTCGAGAAGATAAGTAACCATAGCTCTGAGCATTGCTTTTCTCTGGTCGCTAGTTCTTCCCAGCTTTCTTGTGCCTGGCATAGATTTTCACTCCTTACTTTAATTATCGTCCTCTGAATTAAGGTCGTAACCCAATGAATGAAGCTTTTCCTTGACCTCGTCGAATGACTTCTTACCAAGGTTTCTTACCTTCATCATTTCTTCAGCAGACTTTTCAATCAAATCGTTAACCGTGTTAATTCCTGCACGCTTCAGACAGTTAAATGAACGCACAGATAAGTCAAGTTCCTCAATGGTCATCTCAAGGATCTTTTCCTTGCCCTTTTCATCCTTTTCAACCATCATCTCTACAACGTTAGTCTCTTCTGAGAGATCAACAAAGAGATTCAGATGCTCGTTGAGGAGTTTGGCTGCCATTGATACAGCTTCCATAGCGGAGATAGTACCGTCGGTCCAAACCTCCAATGTCAGCTTATCAAAATCGGTGATCTGTCCAACACGGGTGTTGTCAACCGTGAAGTTCACCTTTAATACAGGCGTATAAATACTGTCTACTGCAATAACACCAATAGGGGCGTTAGGCATAAGCGCCTTGTTCTTTTCCGCAGAAACATATCCACGACCTCTGTCGATGACAATTTCCATATAAAGCTTTGCGCCCGGTCCCAAAGTTGCAATGTGCATATCAGGAACAAGAATGTCCACCTCAGAATCTGTCTTGATGTCGCCGGCAGTGACAACGCACTCGCCCTCGGCCTCAATGTAGATAGTCTTAGGACCCTCGCCGTAAAGCTTTGCAGTTAAACCCTTGAGGTTAAGAATGATCTCAGTAACATCTTCCTTAACTCCGGGAATTGTTGATAGTTCGTGGTGTACACCGTCGATCTTTACCGATGTAACGGCGACGCCTGGCAAAGAGGAGAGCAGTACACGTCTCAGACTATTTCCGAGCGTAATACCATAGCCACGCTCCAGAGGCTCGAGAATAAACTTGCCGTATGTTCCGTTGCTCTTTAGCTCGGCTGTTTCGATTTCAGGCTTTTCTATTTTTTCAAGCATTTAAGACCCTCCTGTTTTCAAACTCGATTGTTTTATATGATCAATAACACATACACTTCCAAAAACATATCAAGTATTTCTCCGATACGCACTCTTGAAGAGTGCATACCGTAAGAACCACTATCAATACATTATTTAGAATACAACTCGACGATGAGGTGCTCCTCGATGTCATAGTCAAGGTCTTCCTTAACAGGCATACGAAGAACCTTAGCTGTCTGGTTGTCCTTGTTTACATCAAGCCATGTAGGAGCTGCCTTTGAAGCGTTAGCCTCAATGATCTGCTTGAACTTCTCGCTCTTCTTGCTGTTTTCCTTAAGTGAGATAACATCGCCTTCCTTGATTCTGTAAGAAGGAATGTCAACTCTCTTGCCGTTAACAAGATAATGACCGTGAACAACGAGCTGACGAGCCTCTCTTCTTGTCATTGAAAGACCCATTCTGTATACAACATTGTCAAGTCTTGACTCGAGAAGAGTAATGAGGTTAGCACCGGCCTGACCCTCCATTTTCTCAGCAAGCTCGAACAGGTGACGGAACTGCTTCTCAAGAACGCCGTAGATGAACTTGAGCTTCTGCTTTTCCTTAAGCTGCATACCGTATTCTGAAACTTTCTTTCTCTTGTTAGCGTTAGGATCACGCTTTGTTTCCTTAGCGATACCCATAACTGCTGGGCTGATTCCGAGAGATTTACATCTCTTGAGTATTGGTTCTCTATTTACTGCCATGGTAAATACCTCCGTTTTCTAAATGTTATCGGGTCTTAGCCGAATTGCTTACCCGACTTTGAGTAAACTACAAACTCAAATTGTCTTATAAACTATACACGTCTTCTCTTTGGAGGACGGCATCCATTGTGAGGGATCGGAGTTACATCCTTGATAAGTCTAACTTCAAGATCCTCAGACTGCAAAGCTCTGATTGCAGCCTCACGGCCAGCACCAGGTCCCTTTACAAAAACTTCAACTGTCTTAAGGCCATGCTCCTTAGCAGCTCTTGCAGCAGTTTCAGCAGCTGTCTGAGCAGCGAATGGAGTAGACTTCTTAGAACCTCTGAAGCCGAGTCCGCCGGCAGATGCCCAAGAAATAGCATTGCCCTGCATATCTGTAATAGTTACGATAGTGTTGTTAAAAGTAGACTGGATATGAACCTGTCCCTGTTCAATGTTCTTTCTTTCACGACGACGACGAATAGTAGTCTTCTTCTTAGCCTGAGCCATTGTTCACACCCTCCTTACTTCTTCTTATTAGCGATTGTCTTTACAGGACCCTTACGAGTTCTTGCGTTGGTCTTTGTTCTCTGACCTCTAACTGGGAGACCTCTTCTGTGACGAAGACCACGATAACAACCGATTTCTGTCAATCTCTTGATATTGAGCGCAACATTTCTTCTGAGGTCGCCCTCAACAGTGATGTTATGGTCAATATATTCACGCAATTTAGCTACATCGTCCTCAGACATATCCTTAACTCTTGTGTCAGGATTTACGCCTGTTTCATTAAGAATCTTAGTAGCAGTTTTCTGACCTATACCATAGATATAAGTAAGAGCAATTTCAATTCTCTTATCCTTTGGCAGGTCGATACCAGCAATACGAGCCATTATTTAGCTGCACCTCCATTATTGGTTTGTTAGCCCTGACGTTGTTTGTGCTTAGGATTCTGGCAGATTACCATAACCTTGCCTTTTCTCTTGATTACCTTGCACTTCTCGCAGATAGGCTTAACTGAAGGTCTTACTTTCATTGAAATACCTCCTTTGAATTTAGCGACAAGAATTAAAAATTCTTAAACTTACGGGAAAGCTTACTTAGCTCTCCATGTGATTCTTCCCTTTGTCAAGTCATACGGTGACATTTCGACCGTTACCTTATCTCCGGGTACGATACGAATATAATTCATACGCAGCTTACCCGAAATATGAGCAAGGATTTTATGACCGTTTGAAAGTTCTACCAGAAACGTTGCATTTGGCTTAGCCTCAATTACCGTTCCCTCAAGTTCAATAACGTCTTCCTTTGACATTAAAAAACCTCCCCATCTAAAAGGTTTTGGTCTGCTGTAACACGGTTTGGGTCAAAACCTTGTATCAGCCGTCTTAATTTCCTGTTTGTCAGCTCATCAGTGCTGATGTTGACGCCCGCAGGTGAAATGTGTTTTATGTTTTTACGCTTTGGCTTTTCAAGCTTACGCTCCTTGCCGTCTGCCACTCGGTGTATTGGCTATTCCCTTATCCGGCAACTC
>OJNJ01001671.1_pt1 | contig 12327 bp, 11 predicted proteins | sample 1597491 | NCBI WGS metagenome assembly OJNJ01 (sample SAMEA2452132, study PRJEB22498) | human gut metagenome | biome: human feces; feature: human gut; material: feces | place: Australia | collected 2012 | reverse complement strand
ATTGCTATGTTAGCGCATCCTGTAATTCTTCCTGCTACTGCACCTCCAGCCATAAATATAGCACCCTGCGAGTTATTAAATGTCTGTAATGCAACATGTCCTAATGAATAAAGAGAATTGTTAAGTCCAACGGGCAAACCAATAGCCAGAATAGCTTTCATCATTGTTCCAGAAAATCTTCTAGGCAAATATGTAAACTGTATCTCCGGAAACTTCTTTCTTATATAAACAATACTTACAATCCATGAAATGAACATAGCAATACTTGTAGAAAGTGCTGCTCCGGCTACATCCATTCCAAACCCTGCAACAAACAATAAATCAAATACTATATTAGAAACACAGGACACAACCAGAAACCATAATGAAGCCTTGCTGTCTCCAAGTCCTCTTAAAATACCAGCATTCATATTATAACCCAGATTACCAAGTGTACCTAAGAATACAACCCTTGTATAGATTAATGCGGCACCCCACACATCCTGCGGCACTTTCATGAATTCCAGAATATACGGTGCTGCAAACCATCCAAGAATTCCAATCGGAATACCTACAATATATATAAGTGTTATTGAAGTTCCACATACTGAAACAACCTTTCCCGATTCCCTTGCTCCGGTATATTGTGAAATAAGAATAGACACACCTGTTCCTATTCCTAAAAAAACACATAATAATACTTCAACCGGCTGTGAACTCGTTCCTACCGCAGCTAAAGATGTATCTCCACAATATTTACCTATTACAAGTGCATCAACCGTAGTATATAACTGCTGCAAAACATTTCCAATAATAATCGGTATCGCAAACAGTATAATATTTTTCATTATATGACCTGTAGTCATATCAATCTTTCCTTTTTGTGAATCTGCCATAGTAATCTCCATTCCTGAGCAGCTTTTGTTGCGAAGAGGAGAACAAAAATTTGCACAAGCAATTTTCTTCTGCCATAAATGGCTATATGTTCTGCTCAGAAACAAATAGCCGTGTGATAAAATAAGCTATCAAGCTTATTTTTCACACTATACTCCTATCATAGAATAATCTGTCTGTATCTGTTATTTATAATAATACTGTAATTGAATTACATTTGCTAGCGATTTATGGCATGGAGTACAGAAAAAGTGTCTAACTAATGTTTATAAAAAAGCAAATGGAATTTTCTTTACAATAATCAGAATTACGGTAATAAACACTTTCTTGGGCAACACCATTCTCTTCATATAATATATTTGTTTGTTACATCATATAATAGTACATAAACATAATTAAACAAAAAATATATCCGGCAACCTTTTTTATAGGATACCGGATATAATTCTATTAATTCTTTCAGACTTATTTTCGTGATGTCCATATTCATCAAATATACTTGTAACATTCATAACCGACATAAGATGCTCATGAACCATATGTGCCTTTACGGGTGCCTGTTCAAGCAGATTTCCGTGATTTACCCCCTCCTGTTCACCATTAAGAAGATAAACAGCTGCATTTCTGTTTTTTACATTATTATTAACTACATAGTCTGCAAAACCCGGATACCAGAACGAACCGCAGACTGAAAATATAGCAGAAAATGTTTCATCAAAATACAGGCTATATATAGCAGCAAGACCACCCAGTGAATACCCTCCATATGCCATTGATTCTGCATATACATTATAATGCTTGCGGATGTATGGAACTATTTCCCCAACAAGCTGGTTATGATATTCCCTGCACTCACCACCAAAGTCTTCAGCCCCCTCTCTTATCGCTTTATATGGCCATGGTGTATATGCAGCCAGCCTGTTTTTTGGAATAAGTCCAACGTATATCTGGTTATCAGGCTGTTCAATATTATTTACTATTTCTCCATCATTTATAAATATCACTTTATATTTTCTGCCGCATAAATAATTGTCCGGGAGCCGCACAATAGTTTTAATACCTGATATTTCAATATATTCTATCATTTTTAATTCACTTCTCTTATTCACATATTATTTAACACTATCTGCAATCTTTGATAATGCATCGAATACAGCCGGTCCATAATCCATAAATTCATCATATCCTATTGTAACTATTTTCTTATTCTTTATAGCTTCAACATCAGATACTGCTTCAGATGAAAGCAATTTATTAACTGCATCTGCATCATTCTTAGCATTGCGGTCACTTGTTACATATACTATAAGCTCAGGATTCATTGTTACAAGTGTCTCTAATGAAAGACCCGATGTACCTGTTGATACATTTGTATATCCTAACTTATTCAACATATTCTCCTGTAAAGATGATTTATATGTGCCAAATGTATTTCCATCAAATGCGCACATTACAAGTGCATTTTTCTTGTCTGTTCCTGTATTTCCTAATGATGTCATGACTGAATCATATTTCTTCTGAAGTTCATCTGCATATGAGTCTGCCTTGTCCTGAACATTAAATATAACACCAAGATTCCTAACATCCTGTATAACACTTTCAATCTTAGTCTCTCCCTTTGTTACACTTGCAGCCTGTGCATAAACTTCAACGCCATTTGCATTCCATTCTGTGTATTCTCCCAGAGATTTATCAGAAAACATAGCTGCTCTGCCCACGATTATATCCGGCATCGCAGATAAGACTATTTCTTTAGATATAGTTTTCTTATCACCCAGCTTATTTATATTTGCAATACTGTCCTTATATATTGAGGTGACTTCATTGTCCGGATTCATCATTCCGACTATTTTATCACCAAGCCCCAGTTCAATAAGTGTTTCTGTTGCTGACAAATTATTCGTTACAATTCTTTCCGGTGCTTTATCAAATGTCTGCTTAACTTCATTACCAGATGCATCATATGTTGTTATTGTTACAGGATACTGTGTCTGCTTCGATTCATCCTGTAACTGCGAACTGCTGTTACTATCATTGGAACCTGTATTCCCACAACCGGTAAATAATGCTGCTGATGTAACTGTTATTGCTAAAACTGTTATTAGTGATTCAGTACAGCCCAATTGCCCCTGACGGTCACACGCCAAGAGGCTGGGGACATTATCACGGCAGCGACCTTATGCACATGACTTATGACAGAGCAGTTATGATGCCTGACATTCCTGAGGACAGCCATGGTGTTTACTCAGGAAGCGCCATTGAAAATGACGGTGTTCTGCATATTTTCTACACAGGTAATGTGAAGATGATAGGCGATTATGATTATGTCAAAGCCGGCAGAGGTGCGAACGTTATCCACGTCACCACCACAGACGGAAGCAAAATGAGTGAAAAGCAGGTACTTCTCAGAAACAGCGACTACCCTGATTTCTGCTCATGCCATGTGAGAGATCCAAAGGTGTGGAAAGAGGGCGACATATGGAAAATGGTGCTCGGTGCAAGAACTCTTGACGACGAGGGCTGTGTGCTTGTATACGAATCTGACGATCTTATAAACTGGAAATACACCGGCAAAGTATACAAAGAGGGCTACGGCTATATGTGGGAATGCCCTGACTATTTCGAGATAGACGGCAAGGGCTTTTTAAGCACCTGCCCACAGGGTATGCCTCACTATGAAACAAAGTGGCAGAACCTTAACGAATCAGGCTACTTCCATGTTCAGGGCAAGCTTGAGGACAGCGTTCTCGGTGACTTTACCGAATGGGACATGGGCTTTGATTTCTATGCACCGCAGACGTTCCTTGACCCACAGGGCAGGAGGATACTCATAGGCTGGCTTGGCATGGATAACAAGGTCTACGGCAATGCCACAACTGAACTTGGCTGGCAGCACTGCCTTACCATACCGAGAGTTGTAACTGTTGCACCCAACGGCAAGCTCAGACAGCAGCCTATAGCTGAATTTGACGAGCTTAAAAGCAACGCACGCCGTCAGAGCAGCGGTCAAACTGCAGAATATCCTCTGCCATTTGAGCTTGACGGCGAGCCTGCGGACAGCTTCAGCATATCATTTGACGGTAAGCTTGAACTTAGCTTTGATAAAGAAAAGCAGCTTTTTTCAATGAGATTTACCGATGAAAAATACGGCTGTGGCAGAACGGTAAGAAACGCAGAGATAGACAGCGTGAGAAACATAAGAGTTATCGCAGATATGTCAAGCATTGAGGTATATATCAATGACGGCGAAACTGTAATGTCAACAAGAATATATCCCGATAATGACAGCGTAAAGCTTAAAGTAAACGGCTTTGAGGCACAGGTCTGGGACATCTGAGAGGAGGAACTGCCATGGGAAACACACTTTTTGCCATAGGCGAAGCACTGATAGACTTTATTCCTGCGCAGACAGGCTGTGCCTTTGAAGAAGTAACGGCTTTCAGCCCTAAAAGCGGCGGAGCGCCTGCAAACGTCTGCGGAGCGTTCACTATCCTTGGTGGAAGCTCGAAATTTATCACTCAGCTTGGTGATGACCCATTCGGAAGAAAGATAGCAGGCGACCTTGCAAGGGCTGGAATCGACACTTCCCTTGTGAGCTTCACCGACAAGGCTAACACAGCTTTGGCTTTTGTGAGCCTTGAAAATGACGGCAACAGGACGTTCTCATTCTACAGAAAGCCCTCCGCAGATATGCTTTTTTCAGTGGAACAGGTAAAAGAAGAATGGTTTGAGGACGCATACGCACTGCATTTTTGCAGTGTTTCCCTTGGAGATTTTCCAATGAAAGACGCACACAAAAAAGCTATCGCCTATGCACGTCAAAAAGGTGCAATGATAAGCTTTGACCCTAATCTGCGTTTTCCTCTTTGGAACGACAAGAAAGCTTTGCATGATACCGTGAATGAGTTTATACCAATGGCTGACATTGTGAAGATATCAGACGAAGAGCTTGGATTTATCACAGGTGAAAGCGATATAAAAGCCGCTCTGCCAAAGCTTTTCACAGGAAATGTGAAGCTTGTGATATACACCTGCGGCTCAGAGGGGGCATATGCTTTCACAAAGAACGCACAGGCATTTGCAGAGAGCGAAAAGGTGAAAGCTATTGACACAACAGGTGCAGGGGACGGATTTATAGGCTCGTTCCTATATGCACTAAAAGCTTTCAGCGTGACCGCCGAAGGTCTTTGTGACCTTGACAATGCACAGCTAGAACGTTGTATAGCGTTTTCAAATAAATTCTGCGGTGAAAGCGTTAAACATCAAGGTGCTATCGACTCCTACAGAAAAATAGAATTTATATAAATTTGCATAATAATTATCCTTTAATAATACATTTCCTTAAAACAAAGCCTTCCCCTTTTGGTGGTGCAAATTAGGAATTTTCAATCCCGAAAAAAATATCGGCATAGTTTGGTATATTTACCGGCTATGCCGATTTTTCTATATCTGTAATGGTTGGCGGTGTGAACTCGCCTATGCAGTTCCATACGATTCGGATGCGCTGTACCTTCTGCCCGTCAATGCGCTCTGACTGATGCACATAGATTTTCTCAACGAACTCCCGGATAATCTCGGCAGTCAGTTCCTTCACATCGGTGTACTTTCTCACAAGGGAAAGGAATCGGTCAACATTGACGGAATTTTCTTTCTCAGCAGCGATCAGCTTTTTCAGCTCGGACACCCGGCTTTCCAGCCCTTTCTGTTCTTCCTCGTAGCTGGCGCTCATTTTTACGAAACGCTCATCGGAAATCTTGCCTTCAACATTGTCCTCGTAGAGCCTCTGGATAATCTCATCCAGTTTCTGAATCCGGGCCTGTGCCTGTTCCAGCTCACGCTTGCCGTCCTGCTTTTCGCTGTACTTCACCTTCGGCTTTCTGCGCATATCCTTATCCAGCGTGGTAAGGATGGCAGCGGTACATTCCCGGAGGGGCTTGTCCTCGATGACATTTCCGGTATAGACTGCAAACCGGTTTGTGATGCCTCCGATATACAGCTCCATCTTGTTATTGGGATTTTTCTGATAAAACTGCCGGTCAAGGCACAGCTTTCCGTTTTTGTCGGTATAGGTCGGAACCTTGGTGAAATCGCATTTGCCGTACTGGTGGATGCCGGTACCGCTGATGGAATATTCTGCGTAGGAGTCATGCCGGGAAAAAATCGTCTGTACGAGCGGATCGGTAAGCTCCCGATCATCTATATCTATGAAGTAGAAATCTTCCGGGATTTTGAAACCGATACCAGCGGCATTGGAGATTTTTTCTTTGGCGGTAGCAGCCTCATCGTATGTGGCCCATGAGCTGCTCCATTTTTCGTCTGTACCGCAAGGACCGCCGCTGGCGGACATAGGCACCTTTGTGCGCTTGCCGTCCGGTTTCGTTTCCCAGCGCCACAGCATCCATATTTGTTTTCCTTTCAGCTCCTGCATATTGTCGGTCATTTCCTGCACCTCCTTTCCGTCAGATTTTTCGCTGCCTTACTCATTGGCAGAATTGATAACGAGCCATTCCTTGAAGGCATCAACTGGGATGAGAATTCTCGTTCCGATCCGGATAACCGGAAAGCCGGGAGTCTTTACCAGTTCATAAGCCTTTGGAAGGCTGATGCTGAGCTGTGTGGAAAGTTCCTGTACGCTGATTGTCTGTTTTTCCATATCTGGCGCTCCTTTCTTCTGAATTATGAGCAAACAAATACCACCATCGTTTCCGAAGGTGGCAGTTGCAGGTTTATCTGAGGACTATTTCGGCTTTCCCGTTGGTTTTTATCTGAAGAACCGCATTGTAGGCTGTGAGATCTTTGACACCGCAATTGTTACGCCTGTCAATCAGTTCTTCCTTGCTTTTCAGCCGCCGGTTTTCTCGCTGCCGTTTTCTATTCTTCATTATCGATACCTTCTACCCTTAGATAGACTGCTCCCTCGGTTGCGGGAAACAGCCTGTTCGGTTGACATCCACTGTAAGCAAGAAGGAATTTTACAGTTTGCTCTTGTTTACGATGTAATTATAGCGTATAATATAACTGACAGCAAAAGTCTAACTGTAACGCTAAACGTAACGAAGGAACAGACAATGCCTTATGATGGTGAAGGACGCCATATCCCGTCAAAAGCTGACAACAGCTCGGATATAATCGGATTCGGTGATGTAGGCGGCATAGGTCAGCTTGTGTATCATACCTTCAGATTTCCGGAGTATGAATACGAAGAAGCCCATGATGGCTACTGGTGCTTAAAGCCTATTGGAATGGCCGATCTTGATAAAGAAAACGGATTGCCCGGAAAGAGAATCTTTGAGGAACTGTATAATCTCGGACTACACATAAACGATTTTTCCTCAAAAAAGCCGTTTGATCAGCAGATTATTGATTTCTGCAAAAGGGTATCTCACCCGTATTTCATTGATGATTTGTACACTACAATGACGCATCCTACCTTTGACTACTCCCGTGAAGGCCAGATGATTGAGAACGATGCCATGTTCAGCGTGTCGGAATTCATGCGCGACCTTGGCCGCTTCTATGATGCAGCGCAGTTCTATTTTGCGTTCAAATATGTGTGCAGCGGAGATGGAGAAAAGGCATTCAATCTTGCGAGGGAAGGAAAATTCTTCGAGGGGCTGCCGTTCTTTGAAAAATATAAGCACGAAGAAAACTTCCGGGAATACATAACGGAATATGATGAAAATCTGACTCCGCAGGAGCTTTTTGCAGAAATGCTTGCAGAAGCGGAAAAGGAAGGCCGTAAGCCTCGTGAGGATGTCACGTGGTTTGCTGTGGAACCGGCTGACTATGACGAAGAAATACTCAACACGCTGATTGATATTATTCCAACCTTCAATATGCGGCTCAAACGAAATCCGAAAAACAATCAAGTGAAGTTTGCCGCTGATGTAAATTCCGTGTTTGATATCGCTTGGTATACCCTTGCCATGATGATTACTGACTTCGGTCCGCTTGAGGAAGCTGGACGGGAAAGGAATCTGTCAGATGGCACACTTGTGACCTGTCCCCACTGAGGTGAGGCGTTTATACGCAGAAATAACTGGCAACAGTATTGCATGAAGGAAGAATGTCAGAAAGCGCACAATGCTCTGCGTCAGCGCCGTTACCGAGAAAGTCAGAAGATAAAAAAGACGCAGGGAAATAACAAATAAAAAAATAGCCTCGCTACCATACCGTTGATCGGTACAGCAGCGAGGCTTTCTTCACAATCCAATATACTTTATTTATGACCGAAGTGTAAAAATTACTTCGATCTTTCTTTTGTTGCTTATAATCCGTTGTTTCAAACTCCGTCTACTTATATAATATTAACATGGAGGTGTGTCTCTATGATTACTGAGGACTTAGGCAAACGAATACGCGAGCTGCGGCAGCAAACCGGGCTGAGCCAAGAGAAGTTTGCATTGAAGATAGGCATGGACCGGACATACTTTGCCTCTGTGGAGGCTGGTAAGCGGAACATTGCCATCGTGAATATTAAGAAAATAGCCGACGGGCTGGGCGTAACGCTCAGTGGGTTATTTGAAGATTTATAAGGAGGAATGAATTATGCCATCACCGTATGAAGGATATCCGGAATCACAATGGTCAGAAATTACCCATGAGCTTGTAGCAGATTATCCATTAGATGTAAACGATATTGTCGATGCTGTACTTGAAGCTTGGCAAGGAATATTAAATTCCAACATTGCAGGAGAGCTGCAAATTGGGATTGATATAATACCGAGTCCTCAAATAATTGGTAACTACCTGCATGAGCTTATTCCTATCATGTTAGAAAGAAAATTTCCCGGTCAATGGTCTCGTGATATTGAAAAAGATGATAAAGATCTTGTGTATTTACCTAATCGTTATTATTCTACAGAAATTAAGACATCATCAAATGCCAATAATATTTATGGTAACGCAAGTTATGGGCAGGAAGATAGTTCAAATGCGGCATCAAAATCCAAGGATGGTTATTACATAGGAGTAAACTTTGAAAAGTTTGATCAAGCTCCGGAAGGACAAATGCCTCGGATAAGAAAAATCAGAATTGGCTGGTTAGATCACAGCGATTGGCATTCCCAAAGTGCATCCTCTGGACAAGCGGCAACTATTAGTACCACCGTTCGTGATAACAAACTTTTACTAATATACGATATTGGTAAAGGCGGCAGATTATTCTAAATGATAGTGGCAGGAGAAGCAATTTCCCCTGCCACTATCATTATTATTTAATCTCCCATTTTTGTCGGTATAACTCGGACCACCATCCGTTCCTCTTCTTAGTAATTTCAAAATCGCCGGCAATGCCTTCTATATTGGTTAGTAAATCCAACAGTTCTTGCCTCGTGTTCTGCTTTGAAATTTCATCAAATGCATAGTAATTTGGCAATTCGGTAAAAAACAAGGCAATAGCAATGTTTTGTATATCTGGTGCAGTAAGTTCAGCAGATACCTTTTGGAAACGGTCTAATATTTCAATTGTCTTGGTACGCGTATTCTGGAGAGCCGTTTTCACCATATCTTCTGTAGCAAGAATTAACTGTGCTGGAGTACGCTGGATTTTTTTACTAACAAGCATAATATCTATGCCTATGGAGTTTTTTCCAGATGTATGCGCACCAGTTCTTGTTTCCGATTGAACTGGATAGCACTTATTAAGGACAAAGCCAGCGCTATTTATACTCTCAAGAACTGCCAACCAACTATCAAGACTCTTATTGTGGAACGAGAATACCAAATAACCGTTATCTTTTACCTTCTTATGGCATTCAGTCAAAACAGCAGTTATTCCATTTTGATAATAATTAAAATCTTTCCCAGCTGCGGGATTTACAATTATTTCTTCTGATTTGGGAGAAAGTTCTGTAACAAATCCAAGCTGGGCGGCAATGCTACTTTGGTAATTCCAAACATGGAAAAAATCTATCAGTTCAGAATACATTACATTGGCCCCATATGGCGGGTCCGTTAAAACCAAATCAACAGACTTATCTGGAATAAAGGAAAGATCGCGTGAATCTGTGCATTTAAGAACAGGATTTTGGCTACTCAGATCCGCAAAGCGATTTACAGGATAAGCCGATACGGTATCGCCATTTTCAACTTGAACAGAGTCAAACCTTCCATTCGGCAACTGCTTTGCTGATAAGTCGTATATTTTCTTATTAAATCTCTTCCCGCGAAGTATTTTTTGTACCGTTTTATCAAATGTTCCTGTTCCGAGTTTTGCTCCCCAGACGCAATTCTCAACCGGCATGGATATTGGAACATATGCATGATTAAAAAATATGTTGCAGATTTTGTAAGCATTTTTCTGGTATCGGCAGAACATATTATTCATTTCCAGCATGCCAGAAAATGCCAGTTGAAGCCACGATTGAATATCTTTATTTTCTATTGTATTTATTTCTTTAAGCAATAGTCCTAAACACAGCAATTGCCGCTCATTAAACAGGTCTTTGAACTTTCTGTAACCATGATTAAGAATCTGATTTGTATTGTACCCTACTGGTATCAATTGCTGCGGTATAGGTAATGTTTTTGCAAGTTCTTTATAATCTGATATTGCCTTTCTTTGAAGGGCAATATCATCGGAATCTGGAGCCTTATAATCATGTGCCTTGCAATGCGGACAATAATATTCTATTGCGATAATATCTGTGGCAAATGGATAGCCGGTTTCTTGACCATACTCTGTTAACACCTTAGTTTCATGGCAATCTGGGCATTCAAACACGCCATTCTTTATGTAACTATCTTTTGGTGAATTTAATGTCCATCCACACTCACAAACAAACTTCCCGTCTTCAAATTTTGTCTTATGAAGTTTTCCACATTTAGGACATACAATTGTAAATTCATCGTTCTTATAAGCAATAACAAAGCTTGAAAAGAAACGATGACTCTGACAATGAGATGTGGTTGTAGCCTTTTTTACGTGAAAAGCATACATCCCATCCGCTTTTTCCCCGCAACAAGGACACGTGGTTTTATAATAACTACGAATTTTTTCTCCAACTGTTTTCTCTAATTCTTTTACAGCAGAGTTTACTGCATCTTCATCAACCGACTCTACTAAAGCCTTTGTCACAAAGAGCGACAAAGGCTGCAAATCATTACCTATGACATTACAACCGCACCGCAAAGTCTCGAATATTGTTGTGCCTCCACCCATGAAAGGATCAAGAACAGTAAGACCATTACCTATATCTCGAGACGGCTCATAAAAATGTTGTAGTAGGTTATTATCATCATAGATATAATCGAGCAAAGCCATTCTGAAATTTGCTGTAATTCTCCGAGCAAAATACTTGTGGATAAAAAATACCGGTTTTTTTCTACTGGCCTCTTTTAACGCCGGTTGATAAAGATCCTCAAAAGGAATCGTGTTATTAAAATGCATATTTCTCACCTCAGTCTGTGATTCTATCTCCATTTAGAAGAATAAACGATTGTTCATAACTTATTCCCAAAGCTGCAGCAATCTCATGCATTTCCTGCTGACTAACACTTCCTCGTTTAAGTTTTGCATTAAAATTCTGTGGAGATTGGTTGATTCTTCTTGCCAGTTCCGAGACACTCACATTCATACGGACACAAAGTATCTTAATCATTTCTGATGTAGTCATTTTAGTGATACTCCTTTTATAGAATAGCAACTTTCAGGTGTATATTATAAATCAAATAATTGAAATTGTCAACGGAACAATATGTATTGATTGGGAATAATATGCATATAAAAAGTAAAAAAGACCACTCTAAAGGTTTTATCCTTCGGTGTGGTCTTTAGTTTGTGCCGCCGCTTGAGGAGTGCCGGTCATAAATTTTCTTGCTTCAGAAAATCCCTATCTGGCACTCCCTTTGGGGAAGGTTTTTGTTTTCGGCAAATTTCACAAAACATTTTGCAGTATATGTAGGGGACGGCGCCCTCGACGTCCCGCTTTTGCGTTTTTGAAAGGCCTGTTTTTTAACACGTTTTAGCATAGTAATATGATACTTTGTGAAAATTTGACAAAAGCCACGATATACTATATAATAGAGATTGTATGACTATTTTTACAGGAGAATTATTATGAACGAAAATAAAAACAGAGCAACCTTTCAATCCCGGTTGGGATTTATACTTGTGTCCGCAGGGTGTGCCATTGGTCTTGGCAACGTGTGGAAATTTCCATACATTTGCGGACAAAACGGCGGCGGAGCTTTTCTGTTCCTATACCTTATCTGCCTTGTGCTGTTGGGTCTTCCAATACTCATATGCGAATTTGCCATAGGCAGAGGAAGTAGCCGAAGCCTTTCTCAGGCTTTCAACCGACTTGAAAAGCCAGGTAGCCGATATCACTGCACAAAATACACGAGCATTGCAGGAAACTATCTGCTCATGATGTTTTACACCATGGTCACAGGCTGGATGTTATACTACGCTTTTAAATATGCCACTGGCTCGTTGGACGCTTCAAGCACAGC
>OJNJ01001666.1_pt1 | contig 12356 bp, 11 predicted proteins | sample 1597491 | NCBI WGS metagenome assembly OJNJ01 (sample SAMEA2452132, study PRJEB22498) | human gut metagenome | biome: human feces; feature: human gut; material: feces | place: Australia | collected 2012 | reverse complement strand
GATTTCGGACGAAGTGGAAGAACGTATGCAGACTACCAACTTCATGCGTAAGACCATCCGCACCGTACGTTTGAATAATCTGCTGGAAGAAATGCTGAAAAGTGATAAAGTACGCATCCAGTACGCCAGTAAATACGCTTCATCAGCCAACTACTGGAAAAATGCCATCGGTATGAACGAAGGGCTGGTTCACCTGAAAGTACTTGATACTAAAAAGAAACAACAGGAAAAGCTTCTGGCTTATGGACGTGAAATGGGTACAGACGCCTACCAGAAAGCCTTCGACGCTATCCGAGAAATCGTGAGCAAACGCCATGATGCCGTATATCATCAGCAAGCCATTTATGAAGTTTGCAAACTGGGAACGGAATTCTATAAAATTCCTTCTACAGATAAAGTCCTGCAAGCATTGAAAGAAGGATATAAAGTACCTCACGCCACTAAAGAAATCAGCCCGCTGGATCATGCATTAAGCAAACTGAGCAAACAGGCTGATAAATTTTTCAATAAAGATTATAATCCCGAAGTAGACCGCAAAGTTTCCAAAGCTTTGCTGAAAACTTACGCAGAATTAATTCCGGCCGGACAGCGCATCAGTATCTTTAAAGTAATAGACAAAGAATTTAAAGGAAATATTGACGCCTTTGTCGATGCTTGTTTTGATACATCCATCTTCCGAAGCCGTGAGGCCTTCAACAGCTTTGTGGCAAAACCGGATGCCAAGACATTGGAAAATGACCTGATGGTGCAATATGCCAAATCAGTAGACCAAGGTTATGCAGATACCGATGCAGCCATGAAAGCTGAAACCGACGCTTATAATCTGGCCCATAAAACTTGGGTGGAGGGCATGATGAAGCTGAAACAGCATGAAGGTACTCCTATTTATCCGGATGCCAACTCCACGTTACGTCTCACTTACGGTAAAGTAGGTTCATACAGCCCCAAAGACGGTGTGGAATACAACTATTACACCACGCTGAAAGGAGTGATGGAAAAAGAGGATCCGAACAACTACGAATTCGTGGTTCCGGCCAAACTAAAGGACCTGTATAACAAGAAAGACTTCGGACGCTATGCCATGAAGAATGGTGAAATGCCCCTCTGTTTTGTTACAGGAACAGATAATACAGGAGGTAATTCCGGTTCCCCCGTTTTCAATAATAAAGGAGAATTGATCGGTACCGGCTTTGACCGCAACTACGAAGGACTGACCGGTGACATTGCTTACAATCCCCAGTTACAACGTGCAGCCTGTGTGGATATCCGCTATACCTTATTTATTATTGATAAGTTTGCAGGAGCGAAACACTTGGTAGATGAAATGACCATTGTGGAATAACAATACCGGACAACTATTTTTTAGAACGCGGACCACACGTAACAAGTGTCGTCCGCGTTCTCCTATTTTTCACAAGATAAGCCTCTATAAACGCGGACAAGAAATGACACTGGTTTCTTAACGTTTTTCCTTCTCCAACTCCTGCGGAATACGGAAAGCCGTATAAAGTTCCAGGACAGCGGCAATGGAAAGACAAACAATCCATTCGTTACGTTTCATGGTAAACATCAATACTCCTGTAAAGACCAGTGCGACAGCCCCGAAAATCTGCTGTCTACGCAAACGCTTGATGATAAAATTCCTTCCATCATAACGATTCCCCATGACCTGCACATAGCCGAACATCACAGCACCCAGCGTATACAGATAAGGCGCAAGCTCCCACCGGGTGATTTGCAACACCGCACCTGCCAGCAGCAGGACTGCCCCTGCCATCGAAATTATATTATAAGATTTACTCATTCTTCAAACACAAAAATATCCTCGTCAGGCTTCTTCATCAAATACTTCTCGCGTGCTATTTTCTCCAAAGCCTCAGGATTCGTGGTCAGTTCCTTCAGTTTCTCCGTATCTTCCTCATATTGCTTTCTATATTTCTCTATCTCACTATTCAGCGCGCTGATCTCACTGCGATGCTTTACCCGCTGAATCAAGCTGTTCTCATCCAGAAAACCAATAACTACAATAAAGATCAGCACCGTAATCATATACTTATGGCGCCGGATGTAGTTCCAAATAGTCAGCAATTTGCTCATACAAAGAATCCCTTTTTTGATTTTTGCAAAGATAGAAATATTTCAAGCAATCCTACCCATAAAAACGGATAATTTATGTACTTTTGCAGAACTCATATTAGAAAAAAGAACTCCGCTTATGGAAAATTATATCGTATCGGCACGAAAATATCGTCCCGCTACATTCGAATCGGTTGTGGGACAACGCGCGTTGACCATCACCTTAAAAAATGCTATTGCCACCGGCAAGCTGGCACATGCCTACCTGTTCTGCGGACCGCGTGGAGTGGGAAAAACAACGTGTGCACGTATCTTTGCCAAAACCATCAACTGCCAGACCCCCACTGCCGAAGGCGAAGCCTGCAATCAGTGTGAGTCTTGTCTGGCATTCAACGAACAGCGTTCTTACAACATACATGAGCTGGATGCCGCCAGCAACAACTCGGTAGAAGATATCCGTTCGCTGATTGAGCAGGTACGTATCCCGCCACAAATCGGCAAGTACAAGGTATATATCATTGATGAGGTCCACATGTTGTCGCAAGCCGCCTTCAATGCTTTTCTGAAAACATTGGAAGAACCGCCTCATCATGCCATCTTCATCCTTGCCACAACGGAAAAGCATAAGATACTGCCGACTATTCTGAGCCGTTGCCAGATTTATGACTTCAACCGCATCGGCATCAAAGACACTATCGACCATCTGCAATACGTTGCCAAACTGGAACATATCAACGCCGAACCCGAAGCCCTGACTGTCATCGCACAGAAAGCCGACGGTGGTATGCGCGACGCTCTTTCCATCTTCGACCAAGTAGTCAGCTTCACAGGTGGGAACATCACTTACAAAAGTGTGATTGAAAACCTGAATGTCTTGGATTACGAATATTATTTCAAGCTGACCGATTTGTTGCTTGAAAACAAAGTTCCCGAATCCATGCTGCTTTTTAACGACGTATTGAAAAAAGGATTTGACGGCAGTCATTTCATCACCGGACTATCCTCTCATTTCCGGGATTTGCTGGTGAGCAAGGACCCTTCCACCCTGCAATTGCTGGAAGTAGGCGCCGGTATCCGCGACCGCTATAAAGAACAAGCACAAAAATGCGACCAGAAATTCCTGTACCGTGCCATGAAGCTATGCAATGATTGTGACCTGAACTATCGTGCAAGCAAAAACAAACGTCTGCTGGTAGAACTGACACTGATTCAATGCGCCCAACTCACTCTGCCCGATGCCGATGGAAATAGGGAAGCCGCGGCGGATATGCTCTTTAGAGACAGTCCCCTTTCTGACTTCGGCGATTCCTTTCTCAAAAGGATAGAGCTGATCATAGTCCGCCATGAAGGCAATCGTGCCGTCTGTTTTGGCATAAGCCTTTCCGTCGATGGTCCTGACACCGGCGAGACCTTCGGAAAATGGTGTGAGGACTGCCTTGAACTGCGGCTCTGCCGTTATATTTCCTGTATTATCCACGAATCCCCAAAGTTTATTTTCCGCCTGTACGGCAGTCATACTTTCATGGAAAAGGGGATGGACACTTTTATATTGGAAAGGAATGACTGTCCGCCCTTCTTTATCAATGAATCCCCATTTTTCTTTATTGTCCCGAACAGCAAGAAGTCCGTCAGAATAAGCGGGGCCCGCATTGCTGTACGTCGGGGCAATGACATAGGCACCTGTTTCATCGATAACGCCCCATTTGTTTTTTTCCTTTACCGCTGCCAGTCCGTCCGCAAAGAAATGAGCTTCCTGATACAGGGGGGCGATTTCTTTTCCCTTTTTGTCAATATAACCGTACTTGCCTCCTGACTTGACGATTGCCATCCCCTGTTCAAAATCAGATACCGATTCGTAAACGGGATCTGTCAGCTTTGTACCGTCTTTCTTGTAGAAACCGATTTTTTTATCACGGCCCTCTACAGCAAGAAATCCTTCCTTCCAGAAAGAACGTGTTTCATAAGAAACGGGGATGATTCTTTTACCGCTTCTGTCGTAAAAACCGCGGAGGTTTTTCTGCTTCACTTCAATCAGATCGGCGCGGTCATCTTCGCTTGCCAGATCCGCTGCCCTGATTTCCTCATCGGAAAGAGAAAGAGCGATCTTGTCATAAGTAATGGGAATGACTGTTTTTCCCTCACCATTGACGGCACCCCACTTGCCGTTCTGCTTTACGGCGGCAGTGAAAGGGAACTCTGTATTTTGGGAAATGCCGCTTCCTGCCGGCTCATAAGAATCGGAAAAAGCGGTATCCGATGCGTAAACGGATGCGGACAGCGCCATGGCGGCAATGAGCAGGATTGTTTTTCTGTACTTCATGGATTCACCTCATTCTTGACCGTATAGGATAATCTTTTATTTTTATTTTAGCATAGGATATAAAGGAATTAAATTTTGCGCAGAGGAGAAAGGGCAGCATGCTTTCTGCACTACAGCAGATTATTCTCACGGTGCAGGATGACAATTTACCGTCTCTTGTCATTCTGAACGGTGGTAAGAATACTTTGTAAGAAAGCAGGAAAGCGGTCATGTGACACGGAGTGAAGAATCTATTACTTTAATGACGTCTTGCCGGCTTCCTCACCACGGGTATAGATTCTTCGCTGCGCTCAGAATGACGTCTTATGGTCTTCCTTACCATGGGCACAGACACTTTACATTCGCTTCGGATGACGCCTTGCCGTTCGGTGTCATTCTGAATGGGGAAAAAATACTTTGTGAGAAAGACAGGAAACGAAATAGTGACACAGAGTGAAGAATCTATGACGCTGATGGGGTCACGGATTCCTTACCTTTGGTGTTGCTTTTTGTTTTCTTGCATATAGTTTTTGATCGGTCTTATTCAGTATGACGCGTTTTCCTATACAATAGAGTATTCGTGATTTTTATGTGTATTTACAATTTCTCGAAAATCCGTGAAGAATAATTTTAATGATTCATGCCTGATATATAATCTTATGAGATGGGTATAAAAATATTAAATATACATGATATTGAAAAAATTTCTGGGGGGGTATACTGAATATAGTAGTTTAATGTGTATTTATAGTGAGGAGGAATAGTATGTCAAAATTGAGTAAAGGCTACTTTGCAACGTTAAAAGGGAAAAAGGTGACTTTTAAAAGAGTGAAATTTGGTGGAGACATAAAAGTAGAATTTGTTGATCGTTCTCCTGACTATGAGGTTAAAATAGCAGACAGGGAATCTTCATCTAAAGAAACTATTAAGGTTGAGATTGTAGAAAGATTCGGGGATGTAAAACTAAAGACTGTAGATCATTCTCCGGATTTTGAAGTGTATATTGACTGAATTATGTAAAATGGTTAAGGTTCCCGTAATAGTTAAATTTGCTAACTATTACGGGAAAATTTATGTAATACGAAAAATGATATTATCATATGGGTTTTACCAAGATTTCAGAGCGATTTATGTGCACTTAGTAAAGAAGAAAGCCTGGTTATTTTGGGATTTAAACGTATGTAAGGTATTTGAAAGTACTACCAACTGGATTATGGGTAGTGGTATATGAATTTTATGGGGAAAAAGCATGCAGTGAACTGGCTGATTTTTACAAAGAGTATTCTCAAAAGAAAAATAGATATGTTAGTGTTGAGTTTGTGGAGATGTCCGTGCGGAACATTTGGTTTGGAAGAATCATTAAAATTGAAATGTTTTGATTATGAATAGGAGATGATTATCGAAAAAGTTCTGTGGATCATAAATTGGCTAAAGTGGTGGATTACTGGAAACTAAAAGAGTCTAACTATAAAAAGTCAAGTGCTACAAAACAATTATTTTATAAATAGTGTGTAACAAGTTTATACCGTTTTTGAAACAGGACAAAAAGACATCTATAAAGATGCCTCAAGAAAATTAAAATATTCAAGCATGCTGATCAGGCTGTTTTGTACCGATTCCCTGATATCTCCATGGCATACAGTACCCGCACAAGCCGCTTTACTGCATGGGAGATGGCAACGTAATAATGTTTTCCTTCCTTCCGTTTCTTTGACAGGTAGGCAGTGAAGCCGGGATCATAGTGACAGACATATCTTGTGACATTGAACAGTGCATAACGAAGATAGCGGGATTCTCTTTTCTCCATACGAGAATAGCTGCCTGTCAGTTTACCGGACTGATACATTGAAGGCGACATGCCCGCATAGGCCAGAATCTTATCAGGGGAGTCAAATCTGCGGAAACTACCGATTTCCGCAAGAATAACCGCCCCCATTTGCATACCGATGCCCGGCACGGAAGTGATTGGAGAATTTACATCATCCATGATCTTTTCAATCTCGGATTCAATTTCACCAATCTCCTGATCATAAACCCGTAAATGTGCTATGGTGTGCTGTAACTCCATCGATTTGGCAGGACTGACGGCCCCGATAGATCGCCTTGCCGTATCCCTGATCCTGATGGCCGTTTCTCTACCGAAGCGTCCTCGTGAAGCCTTAAGAAGCAGGGCGGTTAACCGGGTAAGATGGGCGGCTGCAATATATGCAGAACCCGGAAACTTTTCCAGCATCGCGTAAATAGAATGTATGTGGATACTGGAGACCAGCTGCTCAAGTTCAGGAAACAATATGGTAACCAGCCTGGCTATAGAAGTCTTAAGCTTTGTCCGTTCTCTGACCTTAGTACCCCTATATCTTGTAAGAGACTTTAGTTCCTCCATGTGGTAGGATGATAAGGAGTAGGGCTTTAAGCTTGAATCGGCCATAAGCAGATGCGCAATATTTCTTGAATCAATCTTGTCAGTCTTTGTTCTCCTTAGGCTCTGTCCTTTACGGAAAAGATTAACGCGCAAAGGATTGATTACATAAGCGGTGAGATGCTTGTCCAGCAGGAAGGCAAGAAGGTTGCTGCTGTAATGGCCGGTTGATTCCAGCCCTACTTTTACTTTTGTGAAATCTACAGCCAATGAGCAAATCCGCTTATAAAGAGTCTCATAACCCTCACGGTTATTTAGGATAGAGAATACCTCCTCAGGAAATTTTCCGTCAGAGTTTATGATGCAGCAGTCATGCTTGTCTTTGGCCACATCAATGCCGACTAAGATCATATTATAACCTCCCGTATGATTTTTGATACTGTATGGATCCACAGGGCTCTTTGCGCTTGTATACTCGTTCTACATAAACCGTCAAGCGGTATCTAACTGATCAACAAAGTAACAAAGAGACTGTGGTTGGAGACTCTGGAAAACCATCTGTGTGGTAGCGCAGCATGTGACCAATCCACAGTATCTCAAAACAGTATACCGTATACTCCTTCCGGAGCATATGATCAAGCGATTTGCTTGACTTACTTAATAATACGAGTTAGGATCAATCTTTGTTTGTCTGAAATACTATTGGAGGAATATAATGTCACGAAACGAGAGCAATTTATTTCGTATAACGATTAAACCTGATAGTAAGGATGGGCAGGCGTTTAATTTTTGCCTGAATCACAATATTATTGGTATAGGTTGGAAGTTATGGGATAAAGATGGTAAATCATATACGCCGAGAGATATTAAAGATTGTGAAGAAGCAGGGCGTAGATGCTATCCAACATCCAGAGGTTTCATAACGGCGATTCGTTGTTTAGGGCGTATGAAACCGGATGATTTAGTATGGACTAAGCATAATGATATTTATTATTTGTGTCGTGTGACTGGTACTTGGGAATATCACGATGAACCTGAGTATATCTATGAAGATATTGAAAATACGGTCGCTGTAGAGTTCTATGAAGTGGGAACCAAGGATAAAGTGCCTAAAAGAGTAATCAGAAGCTTTCGAGTCCCCGGGACATTGCAGAATTTGTGGAATACAGAAGCAATAAATGCCAGTCGAGATATTTATAATAATTTAGTTGGAAACAATTATTTTGTACGGCTTAATCCTTATGAAGAAGTGGTTCTTGATAATGAGTCCGATTCCGAGAGAGTTATATCCGGGCAGAAATCGGTGGTGGGAAAAAACGACTTGCTAAAGGGAAGTCATCTATATCGTATAACGATTAAAACTGACAGCAAGGATGGAAAGGCTTTTGATTTTTGCCAGGAAAAAAGTATTGTTGGTGTGGGCTGGAAGTTATTAGGCAAAGATGGTAAATCATATATGCCGAGAGATATTAAGGATTGTGAAGAAGCGGGACGGAGGTGCTATCCAAAATTCAGGGGCTTTGTAACTGCCATTCATTGCCTGGGACGTATGAAACCGGATGATTTGATATGGACAAGAAATAACGGTATTTATTATTTGTGCCGTGTAACAGGCAGTTGGGAATATCATAATGAACCTGAGTATCTTAATGAAGATTTGGAAAATGTGATAGGCGTAGAATTTAATGAAGTTGGTACAGTTGATGAGGTGCCTGGGAAAGTGGTTAATAGCTTTCGGAGCGGAAGTTCTATACAGGGGATACATAGTGAAATTGCATTAAATGCAAGTAAAATCATTTATAATAAACTGAAAGGTGAAAGGTATTACGAAACTAAGAAACCGTCGAAAGATGATTTGTTTGAGATGCTGCTCCCTGAAGACGTAGAGGAAATCGTAAGTCTTTATTTACAGATAAAAAAAGAATATCTGGTTTATACAAGTACAAATAAATTGAATACCCAGACTTATGAATTTGTTGCTGTGGCAAGGGATGGAAGTTATCGTTGCTTTCCTCAGGTAAAAACTGGCGGAGAATCGCTGAATGGTAATAAGTATAAGCATTTAGCCACTAATGGAAATAAAGTTTACTTATTTGCGGTAAGTCAGAATTATAACAATATTAATGGTGAAAATATTATTGGTCTCGATAAAAAAGAGTTGCTGGCTTTTGTGTATTCTCATGTTAATCTGATGCCGGAACGTATCAGGTTATGGATTAATGAATAAGAATTAATTGCTATGACGCCTTCAGAGTTATATTAAAGACGCCGTTTTATGTCATGTCCGTTTTGTATAATAATACTAAATCACAAGTATATGAGTATGTGGAGGAATGACTATGAAATCTTATCTGAAGCTTGTTTAAAATTGTTATAAGGAAGGGAGAAATAAATTTTATTTTTCTTGACAGAGGGAAGTGGCTATGGATACGCAATATATCAGAAATATTTTGATTGTCAATAATAAACAGTACGGTAAATCGGAATTGATAGAACGGCTGATAGAGTTCTGCAACAGAAGTATGGGTTACGGAGAAGGAATCTGTATTCCTGATATGCCAGGTTCGCATATTGTTGATAAGGGGCAGCCGGTACAGCTGCATTATAAATATCGAAATGGCGAGGTTTATGAGCTGAATTTTATTGAGATACCGGCTCAGGTGGGTTTCCATTGTGAATGGTCAGCGGATTGGGCGCAAGACGTATACAGCAGTCCTTTCACTTGTGAAGGGGGGCTTTTGCTTATTGATTCCTGTTCTGTGTCTAAACGCCAGATACTGGCAGATATGAATCTGGTATTAGCTCATGGACTGGTATTAATCCCGGTTCTCATCGAAAAATCCGGTGAATCAATTAATAAGGAACGAATCATAGAAGATCTCGAATGTATCAGTGGTTATGACATGGCAAATACGGTTTTTGTTTCTGATGAATCGGGGCTGAATGTGGAAGCTGTGCTCCAAAAGATAGTGGAGCAGGTACCGCCGCCATTAGACAATTCGAAAAAGCCTTTTCGTGGTTTTATTTTTAATTCCGTCCTTGATCCTTCCAAGAAAGCACTTGCACATATCCGTGTTGTCGATGGGGAAATCAAGGCCGGGATGAAGATCCGAATGATGGCTTCCGGCAAAGTCTACACGGTATCGGAAGTGGGGCATTTCTTACCATTTCCTGCAGCAGCTGATATCCTGTGCTGTGGGTCAATAGGATATGCGGCAGCGAATATGGAGAATATTCAGGACTGGGAAATAGGAGATACTGTCGTAGATTCAGAAAATAACACCTTAACAGCACTTCCCGGATATGTTAAAGCAGCAAAGCCTACAATCTTTTTGGGATTATTCCCGATTATTAAACAAGGCGATCCAGTAGAAATGGGAACAAATCATGAACATGAGGAAGTTTATGATAAACTGGGAAAGCTATGTTATGATCGGGCTCATGCTGTTTATGGAGATTCTCTGCCTGAAATTGTAAAAGATCGTCTGCGTCTTGAGTTAAAATTTATTCAGGATAACGGTTATAGTACAATTTTTTATACGGCGCATAAATTAGTACAGTATTCTAATGACGGTGGTCATCCGGTGGGCGTCAGAGATTCTTTAGGGTCTTCTTTTGTCGCGTTCATGTCCGGTATTACTGAAATCAATCCGCTGCCTTCACATTATGTATGCCCCAAATGTCATTGGAATCATTTTTATACTGACGGCTCAGTGGGGAGTGGTTTTGACCTTCCTGACCACAATTGTCCGGAATGTGGAACTTTACTTTATAAGGATGGTCATGATATTCCGTGTTCTGTCCTTTTTGGACTTGATGGCACCAACATTAAAGGATTTGGTCTTGTTTTTGTACAGGATGCGGGTCTGGATGAAGTATACAAGTATATGGAAAAGTTATTAGGGCGGGAACATGTATTATGCTATAGGGATAAACTGATTCCTGGTTCTGAAGAGTTCCTGAAATATCCGGATGTTTATAAATGTTTGAATGCAAAGGACAGAAGATGGCCTGCTAATGGTACAGTCCGGTTTAATTATCATTCTATTATAGATGATATGCTGAGTCTTACCTTGAATGGTAATGATGCCTTGACTATGGTTCATGAGCTTCAGAATTTAACCGGTATCAATCCGCAATCTATTCCTTTTAATGATGCCCGGGCACTATCTGTTTTTTGCTCTACTGATGCCCTTGGCATTACACCGTCAAAATTGGCAGATGTTATTGTAAATGGGAAAGTTACCGTAGGGACATTGGGACTGCCGGGGTATGGAACACCTTTTGCAAGAGCAGTACTGGAAGATGTACAACCAAAGAACTTCTCTGAATTGGTAAAAGTGTCCGGCTTCCGCCATGGTACCGGCGTATGGGTGAATAATGCCCAGGATCTCATCAAGAATGATACGGTGAAAATAGAAGAAGTTATTTCCACCAGAGAGGATGTGATGAATTATCTTATTCATCATGGGGTGGAATCGCTGACATCTTTCACAGTGATGGAAAACGTACGTAAAGGGAAAGGAATTGAAAGCAAGAGATCCAATCATCTGACTGAGTTGGAAGCGGCCCATGTACCACAATGGTTTATTGATTCTTGTCTGAAAATAAGATACCTGCCTCCTAAAGCGCCTTCAATATTTAGTGCTATGACAGCTCTCCGCATTGCCTGGTTCAAGGTGTATCAGCCGTTGGCTTACTATGCCGCGTACTTTACTGTCTATGCAGGAGGAGCCTTTAATGCCACAGTGATTCTGAATGGATTGGCATCACAGAAACAGGAACTGGCCCGCATTGCTGCGCTAAAACATCTTACGGCTGTAGACAAGGACAATGCTGCGATGATTGAAGTGGCAGCGGAAATGTATCTTCGAGGAATGGAATTTCTGCCTGTCAGTTTGGAAAAGTCGGAGGCGACTGCATTCAAAATAGAAGATGGAAAACTTTTGCCGCCTTTCAACTGTATCCCCGCATTGGGGAATGCAGCAGCCGGAGAAATTGTCAAGGTCAGGAATGAGCATCTGTTTACGTCTAAAGCAGATTTAAAGAAAAGGGGTAAAGTGAGCCAGTCGATTATAGATACCATGGAATACATGGGTATCCTGAAAGGGCTTCCTGAGGAAGACTAGATATCTTTTTTGTCTTTGAAGCAGAGGAAATTCCAATTGGATCCATGGAGAACCGGGAATGTAGAGGGGAATAATGGATTTACGCGCAAAACGTTTTTATTATCCCGTATTTACATTCCGGCTGCCGTTTGATAGAATGTTCCTATAATCACAGCGATGAGGAAGAGGAGTACGCATGATCAAGCGAGCCGGTGAGGGTGGGAGTCCGGCACTGTGCGGAAGGCGTTTCCGAGCTGCTGCCTGAACGGAGTAGGGCAGCTATCAAACGAAGGCGGGCCTTTGGCCAATGAGGGTGGAACCGCGGATTTGTAATTCGTCCCTGCAGCTTAATTGTTGCGGGGATTTTTTATTTGCAGGAGGACATATGACTTTTCAGCAGATTATTTTGACGCTCCAGAAGTTTTGGTCGGCGCGGGGCTGCATATTGGAGCAGCCTTATGATGTAGAGAAAGGGGCGGGGACGATGAATCCGGCGACGTTTCTCAGAACCATC
>OJNJ01001651.1_pt1 | contig 12460 bp, 13 predicted proteins | sample 1597491 | NCBI WGS metagenome assembly OJNJ01 (sample SAMEA2452132, study PRJEB22498) | human gut metagenome | biome: human feces; feature: human gut; material: feces | place: Australia | collected 2012 | reverse complement strand
AGCTCCATATCTGAGAAAAAATCATTGATTTCCTGAAGTTCCAGGATACTCTTATTCTTCTTTCCATGAGCAACCAGTTGTTTTAACTTTTCCCCAAATTTCGCTATGTTTTCTTCCATGTGGTGTCCATCCTCCATTATATGTTTTTATTTTATCCTTAATTAATAGAAATATGCAATTTTTCAAGGTCCTGCAACGCCCGTTTTGCTTCCATCAGCTTCTGCAATCCCTGTATATCGGTCGGATCAAGCTTTGCTGAGTGTTCTTCAATACTATTCTTCTTTACCCGGATAATTGTCTCTTTTAATGCCTTTTCCTGTTCATGTGCTGTTTTAATTTCCCGGATTCTTGTATTAAAAAGCGCTGCCACCTCACGATGTTCCTCTTCATCTGTAAAATGATTCATAATCTGCGCCGGATTGGCTTCATGTTTTTCATACTGTTCATATAAAAGTTCTGCCACTTTTCTGAAAAGTCCTTCCGAAAAATCTTCCGGTGTAATATACTTTTCAATCTGGTGAAAAATCTCTTCACTTTCAATCAGCCATGTGAGCAGTATTTTCTGATCCGCCGGTAAAATCAACAACAAGAAATATCAATATATTCAGAAGTATAAAAAGAACCGTTATTGGTTCTTTTTTTATTTCTTCCACGCCATCACCTCAATATTTTCAGTCTACTTTCAATACTGTTTTCGTTACTTTCTGATAATAGAATAAGTATAGCACAATTTCTCTGATACCTCAACAGATCAGACCCGGTAAATTTATAAATCTGTTATTTTATTTCAGAAACACATACCTGGCCTGCGCAAAGTCTATCTGATCCTGATCCTGAAGGCAATATTCCTCATCCCCTTTTAAAATTTTGCCATTTACAGATGTTCCATTGCGTGAATTCAAATCCGTAAGATAATATTCTCCCTCCCGTTTCCGTATCTTCGCGTGTATCCGGCTTACTGTAGGAAGTTCGATCACCGCATCCGCTGCATTCTCCATTTTTCCAATTACCGTAAGTTCATTCTGAAGATAAATCGTAGCAAGTTCACCAGGTTCACGGCTTACAAGAGTTGCCGGTCCAGTAACAATATTCGCAGATAAAACCACTGTTTCGCCGCAATTTTTTTGTGATATTGATATTTTTTCTTTTTGGTGCAATACTTCTGCTGTATTTTGCATTGAAGTCGTGTTTCTTTCAATGCTATCTTTAAAGTTCACCTTATCTTTTCCTGAGTCTTCACTCACTTTTTTATTTTCTCTTTTATTCTGTATTTCCAGATGTCCCTTTTTCTCATGTCTGATGCAATTCTTATTCTTTATAACGGACACACCCCAGGTACACAACATTCCAATTACCATAATCCCAGCTGCCACTCCCAGAATAACCTGCATAGATACCCTCGGCAGATACCCCAGTGTTTCTGCGGCCACAACCACCAGTGCAAAAAATCCAGCTGCTACACACCAAATCAAAAATCCTTTAGACGTACCCCCAACATCTTTTTTCTTTTTTTCAGATAATTCTTCCTCCCAAAGCAACTCTTCCAGATGTTCTTCCTGAGGCTTTTCCTCTTTTGACTCCCCATAATTTTCAAACAGATCAATTTTCTCACTGCCATCTGAATTACACCTTTTCTCTGTCATAGTGCCTGATTCCTGCAAAATTGAGGAACCAACTGTTTTTTCTATTTCCTCTCTATCCTGATAAAGTTCCTTTTTTATATATTCCAAATGAAAACTGTCTTCCAAAGCTCTTCTGTATATTCCATACCCAAGCATTACAGCCTTTGAGTCTTCATGATCCAGAATCGGAAGAATATACTCTGTCAGTTCCTGAAATTTCTGTCTCACATCTTCATCATATCCAGGAAGATAACAAAAATAGATCTGTCTCTTTTCCACATCTACATACATATACTCTGGCTTCAATACTAACCTGCATGGATTCAGCAAATATTCTGACATATCTTCCATCACCTGCACAAATCCCCCCAGGATCATCTGAAGATCTTCGTAACCCATTTTCTTTTCTTCATAAAGAGAAAGCAAAGACTGTTTGGAGGTAATGTCATAACACACCATAAACTGTCCATCAACTCCCTGCACTCTGCATTTTAGAATAGATGGAATCGAATTGCCAACCAGCATTCTCATCTGATAAGAAGAAGTATCTGGTTCTTCATTTTCATACAGCACAAGATAATTTCCATTTATATCTCTTTTATATTCTGATTTCATTTTTTACCCCTTCAGCTTATTTGACACTTCAGAAAGTCCCTTTACTTTTCGGATCCAGGTTACCGGTTTTATTACTTTTACACTTCCCTTTACCTGCAAATGACTGTTAAATCCTCCATATACGGAAAACATATCAAGATCATACGTTACCTGCACTTTTTTTCCTTTGCTGACCTGAAGTTTCAGGTTTTTGCTTTCATAAAATCCGGTGTTCCCAAGTTCTTTTCCTTTTTTTAATGCTTTATCACGACTTTTCCCTTCTGGCCGTGCCGTTTCCATACTGCCGTCAAGAGCTGCTTCGTAAGCCGCGGCTGTGAGCCAGACCTTATTATGTACGTAAAAAAACAAATACAAAGTTATCATCACAACCAGCAAAAGCAACGGCATTAAAAGTGCTGCTTCTATTGTCATGCTTCCCTTTTTTATTCTCTTTTTCAATAAATTAAACCTCCAATATATCCCAACATAAGGAATGGAACGAAAGGCATCTCAGTCTTTTTCCCTTTGCCTGACAGAAATAACACCACAATTCCCCAAAAACAGCAGCAAAAAAGTCCCAATAAAAATGCTGACAAAAGTTCCTCAAAAGGCAGTACTGTCCCAAGCGACAGAAATAAAAGACCATCTCCCATCCCGACAGCGCCTTTCGAGATGATACTGAGCCCGATCACAGCGGCCCCCATACAGACATTCCATACCAGATTCACACTCACAGTTCCAAGAAAACATGCTCTTACCATTCCCACAATTCCAAATACACCAATTGACAAAAGTGAAACTTCTCTTGTGTGTATATCTTTCCAACTGTTAATTCCAAGAAATGCAAGAATACAAATTCGTTCCATTATTTTATTCCCCTTCCATTTCTTCTTGTTAACCACATCGTTTACATGCATGCAGATTACCAGCTTCCGACTCTTTTACCAGACGCACGGACCTTTTCAAGCCGCTGCAATTTTTGTCATTATGATAACGGTTTCCAGATTTTGTGATATAAACTGTACTTCCTGGAGCTTGCCCTCTACTGCAGCTTTCACATGCATGATATTTCTCTCCATTTTCATTTCGTCTGGAAGAAACATTTCCACCCGACACTTTAGTAACCGACAAATTGAGGTGACTGCAATTCAGCTTTTTGTGATACACCGAACCTGAAACTGTTACATATACCATATTTTCCGGTTTTTCATTCTCTTCACTATTCCCATTTCCTCTGTCAACACCAGTCCAGGCATGAACCCTCACCTTGTTATACTGCCATTTAGCCGGAAGCGGTATCAATCCGCTTGTATTTGTAAACATCAGGAAGCGTAATTTCTTCTACTCCGTTGCCTCCCACCACATACGCATACATTCCGGCTTCCTTTGCACTCTGACACAGTTTGCTCAAGTGTTCCGTCTGAATTCTGTATACATCCATAAAATGTATCATTGTCACCATTCCAAAGAAAAAAAGTGGAAGGGCAAAGGCCGCTTCTATCGTAAGACTGGCTTTTTTTACCTGCTCTTTTATTTCTTTTCCAAAGGCGCACAAAGACACTTTTCCGAAAAGATTTCTGACAGAAAACGGGGACTTTCTGACAGACCGGATTCCCAGAGAACTCTTCCTTCTTGTTCTGCTCCTCAGAGCCTGTATATCTTTTCTCTTTTTTCTTTTAATCATTTTCCATCTCCTTTCCGGGAAAGCATCCTTCTGCGCCTTTCTTATATAGTAATATGGCAAGAGACGATCTATTTTCCAGCTAAATATAGTGATATTCCCGCGTTACGGTGAACACTTTTCTTTTATTTGCCTTTACATCCACAGAAGCCTCCAGTGCAGTAATGCAATGATCCAGACAAAATTCATTCCAGTCTTCCATCTCCCGAAACGAACTTTCAATCATATCCATACCCCCTTTAACTTTTTGTGCCTTTAAAGTTGTCAATAAAAATATCTGCAAATAATCCTCATAGGATAACCCGTTTACATCGTTTTGCCTGTCCGTATCCAGCTTATCTACCAATGCCGGCAGCCCCTGCAACGACAGTTGCCAGTTAGATGCATTCTTAGTTAAAGGTACTTTTCCGCCGGCAAATAGCTCTCTTACATCCAGAATACTTTCAGCAAAAGCCCAGCATAGGATCAGCGCACCTTCAATCACCACAACTGCCGGTGGAATAAGAAATGCGGCTGCAATTGCCGCTGCCATGGCATGAATCTGCCCCATCATAAGCGCATCTGAAACCAGATATGCAACATTAAGTCCTTCCCGAACCATCAAAAGTTTTTTCGCTACATCTTTCAAATTTGCCTCATCACTGTTTTTCTTTCCAATAATGTACTCAATCTGATAGCTCAAGCCGCTCTTTCCTGGTTCTATATAGTTTCCCAGTTTTTCCATGAGATATTGCTGGTACAAAACCTGGGAGAGCATACTTCCATCTGCTTTTACGGAATCCTCCATTGCCAATCCTGTTTCAAGTTTTCTTCCTGAAACCAATTCTTTAGTTTTTACCTTTTTGTCAGAAACTTCTTTTCCAAAAGGAAGGACCAGATCCAGAAGTCCCATTTTTCGCACTTTTCGAATTGCTGGAATAGGATTTTCAACTTTTGCAGGAGGCTTCTTTTCTGTCACAGACGGAAGCATTTTCCCATCTGTAAACCCATCTTGCCCATTCTGCTGTTCCTGTTTCTTTTTTTCTTCCAGCAAAGCCTGACTTTTTTGTTGTGCAGAGTCCATTTCACTTTCATAATTTTCAATGGTTCCTTTACTTTCTATCTCATTTCCTTGTCGCTCCGCTTCAATTGTCTTTTTCTGCATATTTTGAATTTTGTTTAAAAGGAGCTTTGCCCCATGGCTTCCAAGAGTTTCTTTCATGTATTGGACTGCCTGCTGATAAAAGACTTCACCTTCTGAATCTGTCATCAGAAGATAACCGGAAATGCCACCCTGCTGTACTGACAATTTCTGACTATTTTGCTTCATCACAGGCTTCATATAAGATTCCAGATTATCATATATAGAGGCCAGATTCATTTCCTTTCCCCCACAGGCTCCGTCAACAGCGAACAAGTCAAAATCCTTTAAAAGGGACTTGTTATATTGTCCAAATAAAGAATACAGTCCAATATCCATCCCATTCAAAATCTGAGTTCTGGCCGCAGCCATTCTTGCTGACTCGAGTCCTGAGCTCAGCAGGGACAGAATAAGTCCAAGGGTTAAGGCCAGAAAAACAGTAATACTTCCTCTTTTTACCATGGCACACCTCTCCTTTTCAAATCATTTTGTTAGTTGGAAATCATTTAAATAGAATTACTTTGCTTTGTGATCTTTGACAGAATATTCTTCACAAGACTGGTCAACTGGTCTTTAAAAATCATGACCAGTGCAATAAGAACTACAAGGATCAGAATAATTTCCACAACGCCTACAGCATCCTCTTCCCACAAAAATTCTCTCATCAGTCTGCGCAGTTCGCTCATATTTCTCACCTCCCTCAGCCTGAAAAATTTCCTTTGGCACTTTTCTTTTTAAATATGAAAATCGTCCTCCGGATTGGATTTATCCATAAAAGGACAGACAGGCCGGCAGCATAACAATAGCCATTACAACGCCAAGCATCAGTATCATTGGAAATAACAATTTGGTAGTTGCCGCTTCTCCTTGAACTTTTGCTTTTCTTTTCCTGTCATCCCAGGCTTCCACAGATTCTTTTTCCAGCATTTCTCCCATATGGCGGCTGCCTTTCTGAAGATTCTGGATCAATAATGTTGCAAATGTTTTATATTTTACATGTCCGCACCTTTCACCAAAGCGGCGATAGGCTTCCATTTCTGAAATTCCACTCTCCATTTCATGGCAGGCAGTAACAAGCTCTTCATATGCAATACGTTTTTCATTTTTGTTTTTATAATCCGAAGCCATCTTCCTAAACGTATTTCGAACAGTCATTCCAGCCTGCACCAACAAGGTGAACTTCATGATCAGTCCTGGATAGTCCATCATCAGTTCTTCATATCTTTTCGTTCTGGCTTTCTGCTCTTCTCGCGCAATTATAACAATCATGACAAATGCTGCTGCAAGGAAAATTGCTGCCAACATGTTTCCGGTAGTATCATAAGGTATTTTCCACTCCAGTTTTCTTCCTTCCCAGTCAGATGGAAGATAATAATACTCAGAGTCTTCCAGTTCGCTGTTATAATTTGCTACAAATTCCAAAAGCTTCTGTTCTTCGTCTTCCTCTTTCGTCAACACTTCCGGCTGCCCGGTATCTTCCTTTTCCAGTTCTTTTTCCGGGATCTGTACATAGACACTGCCTGTTTCTTCTCCTTCCACGGATACCATAAATTTTTCTTCATAAGCATTTTCCTCCTTTTTCAACTCATAACCGTCTTCAAATACCTGTCCGCCACCTTTTGTCCAAGTCAGCAGTCCTCCTGTTATATTTCCTGCCAGAGCAACCACAAGAAACATCTTTCTGCCTTTTACCGTACCAATGTTTTCTACATGGATCCAACCTAAAGTACTGCATACGGTCAAAAGCAATAATATAACAATATGGAGCCACATCCACTACACCTCGATTTCCACAATTCTTTTCCCCATCCAGTAAGCAGCTCCATATACTGCAAGGCAGACTGTCATTGCACAGATTCCAAATGGATTTCCGTAGAGAATATCCAGAAACCCCGGTGATGCCAGCTGCAGATAAAGAATAATTCCTGCCGGCATAAGACTCATGATCATCTGTTCCGACTTCTTCGCAGCCAGAGTCGCTTCAATTTCTTTTTTTACATCAATCTTATCGCCCAGCATTCGAGCCACTTTCTGAATTACATTTCCAAGATCACCACCGCTTCTTTTTGCTGTATACAAAACTGAAGCAAAATTTTCAATATCCTCAACCTTACAACGCTGCCCAAGATCCAGAAATAATTCCTCTACCGGCACACTCACTCTCTGTTGTGTCTCTATATAACGAAATTCAGCTACAATATCTTCATTCTTCGGATATAGCTGCTCTAGATCACGCACACAGGCAGAAACTGCATTTTCCACAGAATATCCAGCCTGTACCGCCACACTCATAGAATTCAATGCATCCCGAAACTGATAATTAAGGCGCCGTTTTCTTTCTCTGATTATCTGTTTCTTCTTCCACTTCAGAAAGAACACAGAAACCGGAACCACAAGTAACATTACCCAAGGTGTTTGATAGAACAAATAATCTACAGCACCACACAATGCTGCACTTTCTCCTATATATTTTAAAATTTCTTTCTGAGAATATCTGTATTTTCCATAATCAACTTTCTGCCTGATCATAATTTCACCCCCGCCCGTTCCAGTTTTTCTCTGTGCAGGAGAGGCTCCACAGGCACCAGACCACACCCATCCTGCCATTGATACAATGGTTGTATCCTGATTTCACCATCCGCATACGCACATACTTCTGAAACTTCCAGAAGTTTTCTTGATTTATCGCGCATACGTCCCAGATGCACCAGAATATCTACGCCAGAGGCGATCTGCCTTCTTACCGCCTGAAGCGGCAGATCCAGTTCCGCCATCAATGTCATTATTTCCAGTCTGGCCAGCATATCACGGCAACTGTTTGCATGAGCTGTTCCAAGACTGCCTTCATGCCCGGTGTTCATACTTTTTATATGGACTCCCTATGTTCCCATCATGCAGAAATACAATATCTGTACTTAATATACACTGTATATAACGTTATTATCTTGCCATTCCACAGTTGCAAAAAGAAAAGAGAGACTTTCACAGCCCTCTTTCATATTGACTTTCTCATTCATTTGTCATACTTAACAGTTTGGCAACCAATGTCTCTAAACTTTTTCCCAAAAATGGGACAAAGTCTGGTATTGCACCAAATGCCATCCCAATTATTATCATTCGCCCACATTCTCTTGCAGATTCCAATGCAAATCCATAACTCAAAACACCTGTCAGAATAAATATAATTGATAAAAAGTAAAGCAAAATATTTCCCAACATCATCGGAATTTTTAATAACCAGCGAATCAATGTCATTACTGCAAGAATTAAATATAAAAACACTTTTATTATGTACTTAACCAACATTTTTAATCCCTCACTTTTTTGTCTTTCCGGACAGCAAGAATCTTGCCATCCGGACTTCCTTTTTTTTGCTATCCGGACTTCCACTTTTTTGCTATCCGGGCTGCAAAATTCTTGCTATCCAATGCAGTTCATTATCCTTTTGTGTATATCATTTCCGTCAAAATCATCTCTTCTGCATCATGACAAATGGCATTCATCCTCCTTGTCCATTCCATGTTGTCCTGCCTTTTTAATTTCTCTGTAATTCCTTGTTTCTCCATCATCTGTTTTACTAATTGTTCTTCCCTATCCCTTGCTTCTGCATCAATCTGATTCAAATGCTCGACAAGTTTTCCTTGTAACAACAATATTTGATATTTTGCCTTTCTGTGTTCCTGTAAATAGCTTTTACGAAGCATCCCATATTTCCCATAAGTTGATTCGATATCTGTAAGTGCCAATTTTGGCAAATAATAATCACCACATAACATATAAGTAAGTCCATTTTTCTCATCATAAATTTCGTTCTGCATAAAATATTCTCCTTTTCTTCCTATAATTGGTCGTACATCTTCAACAGTGTTCCCTTTTTCATTTGACTATATTTCACCTGTAATTCTTCATATTTTTTCTGAAGACTTTCATATTCGTTTTTCGGAACACTATCGGATAATTTCTGTTCTAAACTCTTAATCCGTGCTTCCTGTGCTTTTGCAATAGCATCACTTTTAGGATTTCGCAATATCATTCCCTGTTGTTTTTCCTTCAATTCCATCATGACCTGTTTCACATTCGGATTATTATAGAAAAAACCTCTGGAAAGTCCTGTTAGTTTTGTAAGTTCAGCAACTGAAATTTTTATATTTTTTCTATACATTGTTTCAATAGCTGTTATTGCTGTTTCCGTCATTTCCGCACTTTTTTCTTTTGCCAGTGCTACCATTTTATCGTGTTTCTGCATTTTCCTTTTCCCTCCTGTATTGTGCTAATAATTCATTCATTTCATCTCGTACAGCCTTTGTATCCTCCGCTAATGCTTCGTTTCTTAACCGCCGATAATGTGGTATGGTTCGTGTATCCTTATGCCCCAACAGCCTTGCAATGCTATCATCATCTAATTTCATTTCTGTAAGTTTTACTCCAAAAGTATGTCTAAAACGATGTGTACGAAACTCAAAATAATTTCCATTATCATCCCTGATATCATTTTCATAAATCATGATATTTACATGATATTTCAGCATTGAATCTGTATACAATTTTCCATTATCTTGCAGAAAAATATATTCTGAATCTGGATGCTCCTTTTCTGAAACTTCTATTGCTTTTCTAATCAATTCTGCCAGCTGATTGCTAACTGGTCTTTTATATTTCCTTGTTTTCTGCTGGATAATAGTTATAAAATAATGTCCAGATTTCTCAGATAAGCAATCCCTTCGCAAAGTCAACGTATCCTCTATTCTTGTACCGAGCATCTGATGTATTATTAAACATCTGCCTAACTGGGGCTTTAATTTTGTTAATGCACAATTAAATCTTCTGATTTCTGCATCTGAATACGCTTCTGGTAAAGCGTTGTCATATGCTCTGCAATCACTGGACAGAAAAAGGTTGCATATATTTCCTATTTCCAGTTCACGCCCTATTTCATCCAACAGATTATCCAAAACCGACAGCTCTGTCGTGTAACTGACTGATGTAAGACCAGTATCCGTTTTTATATAAACCAGATAATCTTCTATCATATCCCTGCTAATTTCTGTAAAGTGCTTTACTTCTGGGAATCGATCATACATGAAACTAGCAAACCGACGGAATCCACGCAATTCACCTTTTATACTACCCATTGCTTTTGTCTGGCAGTGGCTATACAATATTTTCTTTATTATCTCTTTAAATTCTTTCTGCCTGATCTCACGAAAATCTAATCTATATCTTCCACGAATCGGATTACTCCTTGGCACAATATCCAACTTTCTCATATCCCATACATCTTTTTCATTTTCTGGAATATCTGCTGTTTTACACTTCACAACATACTCATAATACATTTTCAGAAAAGAAATCTGAGCGCTACTTTGTTGCTCAACATTCCGCCTATCCGGTCTATTTCTTCTAACATACAGCGCCAATCCTTTTTTATATAAAAATGCTTTATAACTTCTCTCCAGTTCTTCCCATTTTTTATCAGTGATGCTACTACAACTTGTACACTTCTCATTCAGAAATTCTTTCAACAGATCAAATCTGTAAATATCATTTACTACTGTTGATAATGACAAACGTCTACATCTATCATCGATATACCCATAAATCTCATCCTGCATCTTTTCATTATGAATCTCTGATATGTAGTACACCCTGTTTTCCTTCCATTTCAGTCCTGCCAACTGTTTTTCTGTAGCTTGTTGATAACAGTCATACGAAATCAAATTAATATTACCTTTCATCATCTTCTGCTCCTTTCAATTTAAATGACTGATTTTTAGAGAAATATTTATCTTCAGCCGATACAATACGTTCCGGCATGAAATCAATGTACTGTTTTGTCATATTCTCACTTGAATGTCCTAGATAATCTCGTACCCCTTGTATAGAAACCCCATTTCCGTACATTGAAGTTGCAAGGTTATGTCTGTAATCGTGTGCTCTAAAGATATAATCTCCGCAGGCAATCCCACGAACCTTACACTCCCTAATCATCTGATTTGAAAATGTCTGTCCATTAAATGCACCACCCTTTTTATTTTTGAATAAATACTCCCCATTTTTTATTCCGTACTTTTTTTCATAATCATTCACCAGTCCAACCAATAAACTGGGAACAGGAATGACTTTTTCTCTCCGCATTTTGCTTTGATATATGCGCATCCAATTCTCATTGCCTTGTGAATAAAAGGCTCCCGATTTTATTGTACAAACCTCGCTTTTCCTAATTCCTGTGCAAAACAAAATCAAATACATCAACTGTAAATGCTCTGGGAATGCCGGCAGCTCCTTAATCAGATGAGCAATTGTTTTTTCTGGAACACTTCTTTCATTGTGTTCTGAAAAACCTTTTTTTAAAAATCGTTCCGGATAAAACTTCAACACTTCAATATTTTTCATTTTCAAAAACTGTAGAAATGTATGCATATGTGTGATATATCGGTTAAAAGTAGAATACTTAATATCGGACTTATCCAAAACAGACACATAACCCTCTATATCTTGTATCTCCAGTTCAGTTACTTTCTTACTCTGTCCATCCAGATATTTTAAAAATTGTGAAATAAAACTTATTGTATTTCGGATATTTGATAAAGACAGATCCGATATCCCGACCAAATATTTTGCGTATAATTGTAAATACCAACGATTTTCTTTTTCGTAAATATTAATAAATGAAAGGCTTTTAACAGGTGAACTAGCATTGATTCTCGATTTATCAAACTGAAACCTATCCATATACCAGATACACGCTCGCCAATTTGTCTCTGAATCTGTCAGAAATAACGTTCTTCTCGCAAACTCAACAATCTTAGAAGCCTGTTTTTTTATAATTTCCGACTCCTTGTTTAAATACAGATAAAATCTGTTTTCGTCTGCCTGTTCCATTTCTTCAATATCATCTATTCCGTACTTATCGCAAAATCGTATAAGTGCTTTTAATGGTTCTAAAAAATATCTTCGATGTCTTTGTACCTTATCCATATTCAGAATTTCACACAGCAATATTTTTGTCTGTCGCACCAACTGTGATGAATGTATCCTCGTTAAGTCCCATAACAAATCATTCTTATCAACCACCTGACGGAAAGATTGTGCTTTCTTCTTATTGGGGACATACAGCAAAAACAATTTGTCTTGCTTAAAAAACTCCTGTTCTACAGAGAAGGGCTTTCCTTGTGAATAGACATCCGGCATATTTTCTATTTTTAAACGATCAAATAAGCTCAGTAATTCCGCTTTATATTTTTCTGAAATATCCTCTTTTTCAAGAGAGTCCATATACATTTTTCTCGTTTCATAGTTAATATCTGCAGTACACTGTATATCTGTATACTGAAAAAATTTGTATAACCGGTTATAGTATTTTGCTTCTCCAGTCGTAACTAAAGATATTTCTTCCTTTAATTTCTCAGGTATTTTTTCCTGATATAACTTCGGAACAATTTT
>OJNJ01001650.1_pt1 | contig 12466 bp, 10 predicted proteins | sample 1597491 | NCBI WGS metagenome assembly OJNJ01 (sample SAMEA2452132, study PRJEB22498) | human gut metagenome | biome: human feces; feature: human gut; material: feces | place: Australia | collected 2012 | reverse complement strand
CGCCGCTTTACTTCATCAGTCAGCCACGGCAGCACGACTTCCGCTATATTTCCGGCAGTAACTTTATCCTGTAAAAGTTCAGGCGTCACTTCTTTATGAAGCAGTATATTCGGCAGCCCCGCATACTCCACCCGTACAAGATGCTTGGCCAGGAACCAGGTAATCGCAGATAATCGATACACAAGCACAGTAGGAAGCCCCATCAGCGCTGTTTCAAGAGTAGCGGTTCCAGACGAAGCGATACACGCCGTACAAATCCGCATCAGATCATATATCCGGCCGTCCGTCACAATGATATCCAATCTCGGTGAAGCATTTTTTAAAAAACCTTGAATAAACTCCAATGAAATCGTACCAGCACGGGGCAAAAAGAATTGGCACTCACATTTTTCAGTAAGTATATCCGCTGCTTTAAGCATGGCAGGAAGAAGTTTTTCCACTTCATTTTTTCTGCTTCCCGGCATAAGCAGAATTCTTTTTTTTACTCTGTCTCCCCCAAAAAACATCATTGCCTCTTCATAAGACATAGACGCTTTCACAGTATCTGCCAAAGGATGCCCCACAAAAGTCACCCGGGCTCCAGCTTCTTGATAAGCCTCTGCTTCAAAGGGAAATATAGATGCCACATGCTCCACATCACGAACAATATTCTTTGCCCGTCCCTTGTGCCAGGCCCAAATTGTCGGTGCAATATAGTACACTACCGGAATGCCCAGCTCTTTTGCCACGTGGGCAATCTTCATATTGAACCCCGGATAATCCACACACACAACTACATCCGGTTTTTCTTCCATCATAGCATGTCTAAGGAATGTCCGTAACTTAAAAAACAGTGATAAATGACGAATGACTTCTACCACTCCGATAATTCCCAGATTACCGATATCATAAATAATACGCACTCCCGCATTACGCATATTATCTCCGCCCATGCCGAAAATATCAGCATCAGGATATTCTCTTTTAATTTCCGCGGCAACAGCGGCGGCGTGCATATCCCCGGAAGCTTCTCCGGCAGACATCATAATTTTCATAAATGCTCCTGCTCCACGGATAAAATAGCAATTCCTGCACAATCCGCCTCTTTCAGCACGGACGTTTTTTCCACAAATAAGGTGCGGTACGCCTCAATGGCAAGTACTTTGCATCCGGTTTCCATCATAGAATGTAAAGTTTCCAATCCGACAGCGGGTACATCAAAGCGCGGATCCTGATCCGGTTTTGCCGTCTTCACCACCACGGCTCCCCCGCGGGCCAGCATACCACCGCGTTTAATACAGGCATCTGTCCCTTCAATCGCTTCCACTGCCATAACCGCCTGATCTTTGATGACCACCGTCTGCCCCAGATCCATACCGCCAATGGCCTTAGCCGCCTTAAAGCCGAATGCTACATCAAGCATTTCATTTTCTGTCGGCCGGCGTTTGGTAAATATTTGCGGCCCCGGCATTAAAGGCTTTAAATATTTCGTTTGATCCAGCACTGAAATCCCGTCTTTCCCCAATTCCTCCACAAGTTCCAAAGTAATCGTGTCATCCTTGAAATTCTTTTTCCTCAATCGATTCAAAACTTTCAGCGCACGCAAATCAGGAATCACATGATCCTTATACAGCCATTCTTTTGTTACTTTCCCAAGCATTGTGACTTCCTGCACGCCTTCCGACAAAAGTGTTTTAATGACCTTATTCAATTTAAAGACGCTGATTTCATAATAAGCATCAGCTTTTTCTTTTAGTTTCTTTTCGACTCCTGGAATCACAGCAATGCATACAACCTTATATCCCTGTATATGTGCGGCCTCTATAAATTCCACCGGAAGTATGCCGATTCCGGCAAGCAGTCCTACGGTCTCCATCGTTCCCCCTATCATTCTACCCTTTGAGTATTTTACCATATATTTCGTATTTTACGGAAATTATCGATTCTATATGAAAATACTTTTTTATGCTAAAAACGTATGCTAAACAGCCTTATACAAATCATTTTTATATGCTTCTTGAAAGAAATATAAACGCAAGGTATACTTAAATTATTATAATTTAAAGGGGGAATTACTTTGCTAAACAAAATCAAAAAAGTTTTGTCCAGTGTCGCATTGATCAAACAAATTGCTGTCGGCTTGGTCATCGGTATCCTGATTGCCGTCTTTACACCGACGGTAATCCCTGTCGTTAAAATTTTTGGTGATCTCTTCGTCAAAGCACTGAAAGGCGTTGCTCCCGTCCTCGTATTTTTCCTTGTCATGAATGCGATGGCACAAAAAAAAGAAGGGACGAACGCAAATATGAAACCGATCATCATCCTGTATGTCATCGGAACCTTCTGTGCCTCTCTCGTCGGCGTGGCATTGTCATTCCTTTTTCCGACCGTACTTCATCTCCAGGTGGCAGCCGATGCCGGAAGGCGGAGCCAGTTTGGCATCGTTGAAGTATTGCACAATGTAATTCTTTCCGTTGTAGATAATCCGGTCAATGCGCTTCTTACTGCAAATTACATCGGTATCTTGGCCTGGGCGATCATTGCCGGTCTTGCACTCAAAAGTTACGCAAACGGTACAACAAAATCTGTGCTTGATGATATAGCCCGTGCTATCACTCAGGTCGTCACCTGGGTCATCCACTTCGCTCCGCTTGGCATCATGGGACTTGTTGCTGATTCTGTCGGTACTGCCGGTGTAGATGCCCTGTTGGGATATGCAAAACTTTTGGCGGTCCTGATCGGCGCTTACATTCTTGTTGCTTTTGTTATGAATCCGATTATCGTATTCCTCAATGTTCACCATAACCCTTATCCTCTTGTCTGGACAACAATCCGTGAAAGCGGTGTATATGCATTCTTTACAAGAAGTTCCGCAGCAAATATCCCTGTCAATCTGACCTTGTGCAAGCGGCTGGGCCTTAACCCCGATACTTTTACAATTTCTATTCCGCTCGGCGCAACTATCAACATGGCGGGCGCTTCCATTACCATTTCTGTACTGGCTTTAGCTGCTGCCAACACATTGGGAATTGTTGTCGATCTTCCGACAGCGCTTCTTCTGTGCCTGATTTCCACAGTTGGCGCCTGCGGCGCTTCCGGTGTAGCCGGCGGTTCCCTCCTTCTGATTCCTGTGGCCTGTGCCTCTTTCGGTATCAGCAATGACATTGCCATGCAGGTTGTCGGTGTAGGCTTCATCATTAGTGTTCTTGAAGACGCCTGTGAAACGGCACTGAACAGTTCCAGTGATGTCCTCTTTACTGCTGTTGCTGAATTTTCTGAACGCCGCAAGAATGGAACTTTCGACCCTAAAGATATGGTTCCCCACAACTGAATCTGATGCAAAAAAGACTGTGAAAATGCGAAATACTTTTCACAGTCTTTTTTCGTGTGCCTTATGACGGATATTCTGGCATTTAATCTGATCTATACTTCTATCAAAAAAGCGCCGGCTGTTTTCATTTTTACATCTCCATAGCAGAGAATAAATTTATCTATATACCCCGCCAACTCCTTAAAAACTGATGCCTTAATAGAGCCTCCCCACTCCGATCCCCAATCATAATCAGAAAAAGATTGCATAAGCTTCATCCCTGCCGGTGACAAATGTAATTCACGTTCTGTTTCATGACTTCCCGCATCAATGCCGGCTGCCCGAAGGAGCTGCACGGATACAATCAGCGCTGCCACCTTTTTATTTTTACATGCGGCAACAGTCATCGCACGTCCCAAAAGCCGGTATACCTTTTCATTTCTTTCCTCTTTTGGAAAGAATATACTGACCAACTCAATCACATAGTACCAGCACTGCATTTCTTCATAGGATAAATTCATCATATCCAAAAGCATCCGGCTCTCATACTGGGACATGAAAAAATTCTCGCCATCTTTCCACGCAGTGAACCGAAGAAACGCAAAAGAAACCATGCCGCCGCTTCCACATCGTTCAAGCACCGTCTTGCCTACATAGATCCGTACTAATCCGGCAGATAAAGTAAATACATCCGCAATTTTCCCGCCATCCTTCCCCCCATGAGCATGAAGAAGGATTCCCTCATCATTTTTAAGCAATTTATTCATGACTGTCTGGTTCCGTTTCTTCTTTACGATCCATTTCCGCCTTCACACGCATAATACGGAATCCGTACATTTTAAGTACGGTAAACTTCCACCCGCCAAAAGAAATATGATCACCGACTTGGGGTATCCGTTCCAATTTCGAAAAAATCAGCCCGCCAATCGTATTATTTCTTTCTTCATCATCAAACTCCATTTGGAGCCTTTCAGAAACATCTTCCAGGATGACGGTACCGTCAAACTCATAAACATGGTCATTCACACGCAAAATTTCAGCAGGCGCGTTGCTCTCATTCTGCGGAATTTCTCCAGCCAGCTCTTCCATCAGATCCTCCAGCGTCACAAGGCCTGACGTCCCTCCATACTCATCCACGACGACCGCCAGGTATGTCCTCTTATTCTTCATCATTTGAAGGAGGGCCGGCGCGGGCATAACTTCAGGTACAGTCAGTATTTCCCTCATGATTCTTTTTATATTGTACTCACCCCTCAAAAGGCTTTCTAAAAAATCTTTTACATGAATAAATCCAAGAATATGATCCTTGTCCTCCATACACACGGGATAACAGGTATGATGCGTTTTTGAAATATTCCGGCGCATTACGTCCATATCATCATTAAAATCCAAAACGACCATATCATTCCGGGGAATCATGACATCCCTCACATCTAAATCAAAAAAGTCAAAAGAATTTTTGATCAACGTATTTTCAAGAGTATTCAAACGCCCGCCGCGATGACTTTCTTCCACGATGCAACGGATTTCATCTTCGGTATAAGTGAAATTAACTTCGTCTCTGCACGGGATTCCTTTCATATCCAATATCTTTTTTACCGCGAACAAGCCGATGAAAATGAAAGGCTTCCATAGCCTGCCGGACAAATTGATGAACCATGTATAAGAGGATAACATGGACAGCGGCCTGACCAATGATATGGATCCCGGCACAAGAATGGTAAAAATCCAATAGAGCATCAGTGCAATAACAATGTAGGCAGAAACACCGGCATATACCAGCACCGCGGGAAAAAAATTGGTTTCTTCCCAAAACAAAACCGTGTGACGGACACTCTGATATAAAGAAAGGGCAAAAATGCTGCTGCAGAAAAGATAACCGATCTGTGTCCCCGCAAGTACCACAGAAGTCTTTTGATAATAAGGAGCCACTTTTTCCACTTTCTCTGCATCCAGTTCATCATTGTCTTCGATGTATTTCTTTCTCATTCGCGCAAAAGAAAAATTAACAGCAGTACATACATAATTGACGGCTGCCGCAAAAAGCGCAACGAAAATCCATACAATCACCCATTCTACGTGGATATTGATAAGTCATTCCTCCTTTTTAAAAACATTACTTATGCTCTTTATACCCTAATTCCCGAAGGATATAATCTTTATTCTTCCAATCTCTACTGACTTTCACCCATAAATCAAGAAATACAGGAGCGCCAATTAGATTTTGTATTTCCTCTCGTGCTTCCTGCCCGGCCTCTTTAAGTAAGGTGCCTTTCCTCCCGATAATGATACGCTTCTGAGAATCCCGTTCCACATAAATCGTACAGCGGATATATACCTTTCCATTTTCCCGCTCACTAAATTCTTCAGTGAATACGCCAATCGCATGAGGAACTTCTTCTCTTGTACGCAGCAGTAATTTCTCTCTTACAATTTCCTGCACAATATTTCGCTCCGGCTGATCTGTCACCATATCATCAGGGAAATACTTGGGGCCTTCAGGCAGGTATCTTTCCAGAACCATTGTAAATTCTTTCAAATTCTCTCCGCTTCGGGCGGAAAGCGGAATGATTTCCGAAAACGGGTGTATTCTGCTGTACTGTCCTATTTTCTTTAACAGCATATCTTTTTTTATTAAATCAATCTTACTCAGAACCAGCACGACGGGTACTTTTTTATCCTTGAGCAGACTCAAAATATACCGATCGCCCGCCCCGAGGGGATCATCACAGGCACAAATAAAGACAATGACATCCACTTCATCCAAAGCGTCCACCGTACTCTGACGAATAACCTGCCCTAATTTACTCTGCGGCTTATGCATTCCCGGTGTGTCAAGAAAGACAACCTGGGAATTTTTACCATTCCATACACCGGTAATCTTATTCCGCGTCGTCTGCGCATGAGCAGACACGATGGAAACTTTCTCCCCCAAAACCGCATTCATCAAGGTAGACTTCCCTACATTCGGCCGTCCTACAAGGGCAACAAATCCAGAATGGAATTTTTCTTCAGCCATTTCGTTCTCCTGTCTTTAAACAGCCTTCTTCAAAAGCATGGGGAAGCAATTTGCTTCCATCAAAAATTTTATAGTGGTCTTCATCTTTTGCCACAATGACCACGGGGATATGAAATTCCGCTATGACCTGGCGGCAGATTCCGCAGGGCATCGTAAAACCCTTATCACTCCCCGCCACAGCGATTCCCTGAAAACTTGTATACCCTGCTGTTACCGCACTGCCGATGGCGTTCCTTTCCGCACACATACCCGCGGGATAAGAAACATTCTCTACATTACAGCCGGTAAATATATTTCCATCTTCACCAAGAACCGCCGCCCCTACGGGGTATCCCGAATAGGGAACATACGCATTCTTTCTTGCTGCAAGCGCTGCAGAAACCAAAGCTGCCGCTTCATTCCCCATCATTTTCAAGTTTTCCTTCCGTTACAATACGTTCCATACCGCAGGCACCAAGTATTTCTTCTTCCTTTTCCCGCATTTTCCTCTTCTCCTCCGGATCATAATGATCATAACCAAGAATATGGAGAAATCCATGTACAGATAAATACGCCATTTCCCGTTCTTTACTGTGCCCGAACTCTTCTGCCTGCTCAACCGCGCGGTACAAATTAATAATGATGTCGCCCAACACTTTTTCTTCCTCCATACCGTCCTCTTCTTCGCCCTCGTTTAAAGCAAAGGAAAGGACATCCGTCGGCGCGTCAACTCCGCGGTATGTTTTATTCAGTTCATGAATGGTATCAGCGTCACAGATAAGGAGACTTAATTCCGCGTCTTCCGCCACGTTCTGCAATTCCGCCCCTTTCGAAAGAACTCTCAGAATGAGCGTTTCCAACTCTTCACTGTAAAATTGCTCATCACTGTAATTAATCGTGATTTCCATTATCTTCCACCCCCTGTCTTTTCTTTTTTGTATCTTCTTCATAAGCGTGGATAATGGCCGCCACCAAATCATGACGAACCACATCATCTTCCGTAAATGTCACGGATTCAATATCGGAAACATTTGCCAAAACACGCTGCGCATCAATAAGTCCGCTTTTCACATGAGGCGGAAGATCAATTTGGGTAACATCGCCATTAATAACCATTTTTGAGCGATCCCCCAGGCGGGTCAGAAACATTTTAAGTTGTTCCACTGTCGTATTTTGCGCTTCATCCAAAATGACAAAAGATTTTTCAAGCGTCCTGCCCCTCATATACGCAAGCGGAGCCACTTCAATCTGGCCTTTCTGCTGCAGCCGGATGAACTCTTCCGGCCCGAACATATCCAAAAGACCGTCAAACAAAGGGCGCAGATAAGGATTTACCTTTTCCTGCATATCCCCCGGGAGAAACCCCAGTTTTTCACCTGCTTCCACTGCCGGCCGCACTAAAATAATCCGCCGGACATCATGATTTTTCAGAAAGAAAGCTCCCAATGCGACCGCCAAGTATGTTTTTCCTGTTCCCGCGGGACCAACGCCAAAGGTAATGGAATTCCGACGGATCGCATCTACATACATTTTCTGCCCTAACGTTCTCGGACGGACAGCTTCTCCATTCCGTGTAAGATTAATAATATCCTCTTTCATCTCATGAAGCAGTTCCATCTTCCCCTCATCAAAAAGCTTCATGATGAGGAGCATCTGTCTTTCAGAAACACGGATGCCTCTTTTGGCGTCAGATAAAATCTCTTCAATCACTGACAGGCTTTTGTATACTTTCTCTTCCGATCCTTTTACACGGATCAGATTCCCGCGGCATAAGATATCCGTGCCATAATGTTCTCCCGCCAGTGCAAGCAGACGGCCGCCCTGCGCAAACACACGAGCGGCGTCCTGCATTCCCTGTACCAGTATTTCTTTTTCTACTTTCGTTTTTATAATGCTTCACCCCATCTTATATAAACCAAAGAAAGATCCTTATTCATGCAGAAATCTTCGAACAGCTACCCCGTGAAGATAATTACAGGCCGATCCCTGTTGAATATGTCTGTTTCTCATCAGCTTCTCTATATATTCTTTTACTTCCCACCACGGACGTCCGCCATTTACGGAAAGCGTATTTGCCGAAGCACGCCCCACAATTCGCTGCACCACGATATCAGGGCGGAGCATGGATAAAATCAGAACAACTCTTTCCGCATATTCTTCAGGGGGTAAAAGTTTTATATCCCCTTTTTCATACATCTTCGCCAATTTCGTTCCTTTAATAATGTAGAGAGAATGTATTTTTATTTCCGTGACGGGAAGAACCGAAACCAGTTTTGCCGCTTCTTCCACATCGATACGGTCGTCCCACGGCAAATCAGCAATGATGTGCGCGCATAAATCAAAATGATACCTGCCAATTTGAAGAGCCGCATCAATAAACTCTGCCACCGTATGGCATCGTCCTATTTTAAGAAGTGTGTGAGGATTTACGCTTTGCAGCCCAAGCTCTACCGTGATATTCGTCCCGTATTTCCCCTGGGCCTCTCTGAGTGCCTCCAGGTACGACTCATGGATACAATCGGGTCTTGTGGAAACCGCAAGTCCTACGATATCAGGATGCCCACAGGCTTCCCCCACACAGTATCTGAATCGGGAAAGCGGCATATAGGTATTTGTGAAATTCAAAAAATAAGCAATGAATTTTTTTGCCTTATATTTCGGTCCCACACGGGAAATACTCCGATCAATCTGGCGGGTGATTTCCATTCCCACCGCCTTTGTTTCATAGTCCGCCCGAATAGAACCGCAAAAAATGCACCCGTCACTATCTAATGTACCGTCTCGATTCGGACAAGTCACGGGAAGGGCAATCGGAATCTTATAAACTTTCTCATTATATTTTTCTTTTAGATAATCCGAATACGTTCTGTACAATGCCATAGCATCTGCTCCTGTATATTTTTATTATATAACACCCCCTCTCATTTACACAAAAGAATTGCTTCTGTACAATAGAAATTAATAGAACATAGAGGAGGCACACCAATGATCCGTATCTCTACGGTGCAGTTATCCGTTATTCCGGGAAATATCCGCGCCAACTTTGAACAGATGGAAAGAGAAATACAAAACGCCCGAAAGCAAAACACTGACATCCTGATCTTTCCCGAACTCTGCCTGTCAGGGTACATGATCGGCGACCTGTGGGAACAGAATGCTTTCCTTCGTGAATGTGAGCGGTATGGTCAGAAAATCGCCGATGCGGCAGAAAACATTATTGTTATCTTCGGCAATATAGCCGTTGACCCGAAAAAAAAGAATAATGATGGCCGTGTAAGGAAGTATAATGCTGCTTTCGCCGCCTGCAATGGACAGTTCTTAAAAAATGACAGAGGGTTATCTTATACTATTAAAACGCTGCTCCCTGATTACAGGCAATTTGATGACAAACGCCACTTTACAAGCCTTCCTGAGCTGGCTGCCGAAGAAAATCAATCTGTATCTTCCCTGCTTGCGCCTTTTACATTTACCATCAGGCAGGAAACTCTCCGCGCAGGCATTGTTCTTTGCGAGGACAGCTGGGATGAAAATGCACGGCTGTCCCCTATGGAAATCCTTTCAGAAAAAAATATCGATATTCTTTTCAATCTGTCCGCCTCGCCATTCACCTTGGAAAAGAATGATAAAAGACACCGTCTCTTCTCTGCCTCGCTTTCCCGCCTCGGCTGCCCTATGCTCTACATCAACAGAAGAGGACTGGAAAACAATGGAAAAGACTGCTATACCTATGACGGCATGACTGCCGCCTACGATCCGAAAGGTACACTTCTTGCCGAAGCAGTCCCTTATCAGGCGGAGCGTTCTTGCTTTTCTTTTGATATCGCCGCAAAAAAACTGACTGCAGAAAAAGAAATGAAACCGTTTAGGGGAGATATGTTGCTGCCTGCTCTCCGCTATGGGTTGAAAGAATTTTTATCCGCCATTCATGCAGGCAGGGTGGTCATCGGCATCTCAGGCGGCATCGATTCCGCGGTCAACGCCGCACTGTACCGCTCGGTTCTTCCTGCGGAAAATCTCCTTTTAGTGAACACGCCGACACGGTTCAATTCGGAAACCACAAAAAATCTGGCGCGGCGGCTTGCCGAAAATCTGGAAGCTCCTTTTGTGGAACTCCCTATCGATTCTTTTATCAATGAAACAGTTTCTCAAATTGACGATTTGCAAATTCCTTCTCCGTCAGACATGAAAACACTGCACCTCACCGGTTTTATGAAAGAAAATATACAAGCCCGTGACAGAAGCACCCGTATCCTCGCCACGCTTTCTTCCGCCTTTGGCGGCATATTTACCTGCAACGCAAACAAAACCGAATTAACCGTCGGCTACGGTACGCTCTATGGCGATCTGTCCGGCGCTCTTGCCGCTACAGCCGACCTTTGGAAGCATCAGATATATGCACTCGGCAGAACTCTGAACAGATATTTCGATAAAAACATGATTCCTGATGAAATATTTACTGTCAGACCAAGCGCTGAGCTTTCCGAAAATCAAGACATTACAAAAGGATTGGGAGATCCCCTTATTTATGAATACCATGATTTTCTCTTCCGCTCGTTTATTGAACCATGGAATCGGATAACACCGGAAGAGATTCTTACCTGGTACAGTGAAAATTGTCTGGAGGAGAAACTGGGAACTCCTGTATCCATCAAATCTATTTTCAAAACACATCACGATTTTATCACCGATTTGGAAAAATGGTGGAATTTGTTTGCAGGATTTGCCGTTGCCAAGCGCATACAGGCGCCCCCTCTGCTTGCCGTCAGCCGCCGTCCTTACGGCTATGATCTCCGTGAATCGCAAATAGCCCCTTACTATACCGACACCTATATCCATCTGAAAAATTCTCTTTTATCAAATGGCTGAGCAACGTAAAAGGAAGCGCTTACTATGACGCCTCCTTTTATATTGCTTTTCAATTTTTCTTAAAGTATGGTTTAAAACTGGACTCATGCATATTGCTCTTTTCTCTTTTTCTACTTTCCTGCGGACGGGAACGATGTCCGTTATACCTGCCGTCCCGTTTTTCACTTTCATAATTTTTATCACGGGAATGCCCTTGCAATCGTCTGCCGCGTCTTTCCCCGCCAAAAGAGCGTTTGCCGCCGGAGCTTCTGCGCTTCTTAAACTGCGGACGTTCTTCCGTAATCTTTACAGGCGTCACATCAGGCTGTTTTGTGAGCAGTTTAATTGCCGCCGCAACTAAAGATACCGCATCCACATGGTTCAGAAGTTCTTCCGCATTTTCACGATATTCTTCCAGTCCGGTCCCCCGGGACGCTTCCTGCAGATTCTCAATAGCAATCCGCTGATTTCCTTCAATGACGTCAGACAGCGTAGGAACACTCTTTCTTCTGATTTTGCGTCGGATAGCGCGCTCAATATCATGAAGCTGCCCGATTTCTCTGGAAACAACAAAAGTCATGGCCAAACCGGTCTGTCCCGCCCGTCCCGTACGGCCTACACGGTGCACATACGTTTCAGAATCCTGGGGCATATCAAAATTATATACATGGGTTACCCCGCTGATATCCAATCCTCGTGCTGCCACGTCAGTAGCCACAAGAATATCAATTGTGCCTTCTTTAAACTGGCGGACGACTGCATCGCGTTTCTGCTGAGACAAGTCGCCATGAAGACCTTCTGCCATATACCCGCGCTTTTTCAACGCCTCCGTCACCTCGTCGGCACGGCGTTTCGTCCGAACAAAGACAATGGCCAGTTCAGGATTCTCCATATCCAGCAGCCGGCAAAGGCAATCGAACTTCTGCATATCCGGCAATTCGATATATTCCTGTTCCACCAGGTCAATTGTAACCGTAGCCGCTTTAATCTTCACAAGCACAGGATCACGAAGGAAAGATTCCGCCAGTTCTCTGATCGGTGCCGGCATGGTAGCAGAGAAAAACATCGTCTGCCTTTCTTCAGGCATCCCCGCTAAAATAGTGCGGATATCATCAATAAATCCCATATCCACCATTTCATCGCCTTCATCAAGAACAAGAATCTGGACATGGGACAGATCAATGGTTCCTCTCTTCATATGGTCCATAAGACGACCCGGTGTCGCCACAATAATATTCGGCTTCTTGCGAAGCGCGCGAAATTGTCTTTCGATATCCTGTCCGCCATAAATAGGCAATGCATGAATCGGCAAGTACTGGGCAAGCCGATTCATC
>OJNJ01001649.1_pt1 | contig 12468 bp, 10 predicted proteins | sample 1597491 | NCBI WGS metagenome assembly OJNJ01 (sample SAMEA2452132, study PRJEB22498) | human gut metagenome | biome: human feces; feature: human gut; material: feces | place: Australia | collected 2012 | reverse complement strand
TATGATGAGGTAAGACAGCTTATAGCAGAGGGTGCGGCGGAGCTTGCAGAAAATTATGATATTGACGGTATACATTTTGACGATTATTTTTATCCCACAACGGCTGAAGACTTTGACGCTCAGTGCTTTGCGGCTCAGACGGAGTTTGACGATCTGGCAAAATGGCGGCTGAACAATATCTCCCTTATGGTGGGTGAGATATACAGTGCGGTAAAAGCTGTGGATAAGGATATTCTGGTGGGAGTTTCACCTCAGGGAAATATGGAAAATAACTATGAGTATATGTACGCCGACGTGAAAAAGTGGTGCAGTGAGGAGGGGTATATAGACTATATCTGTCCGCAGATATACTTCGGTTATGAAAATTCTGTCAAGCCTTATGAGGATACCCTACAGCAATGGGCTGATATCTGCACAAAAGACATTACGCTGGTGGCAGGTCTGGGAGTATATAAGATAGACAGCGAGAGTGAATTTTCTGAAAATATCGGCATTATCGGCAGGCAGATAAATGACGCTGTAGTTAGTTATAACTACGCTGGAGCGGCGGTCTACGGCTATGGAAGCTTGTTTGGTGGCAGTGATAGAGGTGTTCAGGAGCAGGAGTGTATCGAAATTGCTTTTGATAAACTTGATACATCTGTAAAATGATATGTGATATATAAATTATGGTATGTTAAATGTAAACAAATTGTGATATATTATTATAAAATTTATGGAAGTAAACAAAAAACTATTGAAATTTCTATTTAAATATAGTATAATGTTATATGCTGTAAGGCGATAATAGAAAATGTTTTTGTATTATTTGCCTAAAACAATATTATTTTGCTAATTATTCAGGGAGGGATTTTAGTGTACAAAATCGTAACAAGAAGACAGCTCAACGACGCTGTTGTTCTTATGGAGATCGACGCACCTTACATTGCCGCTAAGGCTGAGGCTGGTCAGTTCATCATCTACAGAGTTGATGAGAAGGGCGAGCGTGTTCCGCTCACTATCGCTGACTATGACAGAGAAAAGGGCACGATCACAATTATTTTCCAGGTAGTAGGTGCATCTACAACTGAGCTTGCAAGACTAAATGAGGGCGACTATATCCATGACGTTGTTGGTCCTCTCGGCGTTGCTACAGAGTATGACGAGGGTATCAAGAGAGTTGCAGTAGTAGGCGGAGGCGTTGGTTGTGCTATCGCTTACCCACAGGCTAAGAAACTCCACAGCATGGGCGTTGAAGTTGATCTTATCGCAGGCTTCAGAAGCAAGGATATCGTTATCCTCGAGGACGAAATGGGCAAGGCTTCTTCACATCTTCACATCTGTACAGACGACGGTTCATACGGCTATCACGGATTTGTTACAAACAAGCTTCAGGAGCTTATTGATGGTGGTGCTAAGTTTGACGAGGTCATCGCTATCGGACCAGTTCCAATGATGAAGTTCGTTTGTAAGGTAACAAAGCCTTATGACATCAAGACACTCGTTTCACTCAACCCTATCATGATCGACGGCACAGGAATGTGCGGCGGATGTCGTGTAACTGTTGACGGCAAGATCAAGTATGCTTGCGTTGACGGTCCTGACTTTGACGGTCAGAAGGTAGATTTCGACGAGCTTATGAGAAGAAACTCAACTTATAAGGAGCAGGAAAAGGCTCACTTGTGCAGACTTACTGGAGGTGTAAGATAATGGCTAATATGAGTTTGACAAAGACTCCTATCGCAGAGCAGGAGCCAAAGGTAAGAGCTAGAAACTTCAAGGAAGTTACTTTGGGTTACACACCTGAGCAGGCTATAGAAGAAGCTCAGAGATGTCTTAACTGCAAGCACAAGCCTTGTATGACAGGATGTCCTGTAAGCGTTAGGATTCCTGAGTTTATCGCAAAGGTAGCAGAGGGCAAGTTTGAAGAAGCTTATGCTATCATCAAAACAACAAACGCTCTGCCGGCTGTTTGCGGACGTGTATGTCCACAGGAGCATCAGTGTGAGGGCAAGTGTGTAAGAGGTATCAAGGGCGAGCCTGTTGGTATAGGCAGACTTGAGAGATTCTGTGCAGACTATATGATGGACAAGGCAGTTGCAGTTGAAAAGGCTGAGCCAAACGGTCACAAGGTGGCTGTTGTCGGCGGTGGTCCTTCAAGCCTTACAGTTGCAGGCGACCTTGCTAAGCTTGGTTACGATGTAACTATCTATGAGGCATTCCATACTGCAGGCGGCGTTTTGATGTATGGTATCCCTGAGTTCAGACTTCCAAAGGCTATCGTTCAGCACGAGATAGACAATCTGACAAACATGGGTGTACATATCATGACAAACATGGTTATCGGCAGAGTTCTTTCTATCGACGAGCTTATGGGCATGGGCTATGAAGCTGTATTTGTAGGTTCAGGCGCAGGTCTTCCAAGATTCATGGGTATCGAGGGCGAAGGCCTTGTAGGCGTTTACTCAGCTAACGAGTACCTTACAAGAATCAACCTTATGAAGGCATACAAGGACGATTATGATACCCCTATCATGAAGTCAAAGAACGTAGCTGTTGTCGGCGGCGGTAACGTTGCTATGGATGCTGCTCGTTCTGCAATGAGACTTGGCGCTGAGCACGTTTATATCGTATACAGACGTTCAATGGACGAGCTTCCTGCAAGAAAGGAAGAGGTTCATCACGCTCAGGAAGAGGGCATCGAGTTCCTCGTTCTTAACAACCCTGTTAAGATAGTTGGCGACGAGAACGGTCATGTAAACGGCATGGAGTGCATCAAAATGGAGTTGGGCGAGCCTGACGCAAGCGGCAGAAGACGTCCTATCCCTATCGAGGGTTCAAACTTCATTCTTGACGTTGATACAGCTATCATGTCTATCGGTACATCACCTAACCCACTTATCAGAAGTACAACTCCTGGTCTTGAAACAAACGATCACGGCTGCCTTATCGTTGACGAGAACGAGTCAACAACTAAGGAAGGCGTTTACGCAGGCGGTGACGCTGTTACAGGCGCTGCTACTGTTATCCTCGCTATGGGTGCAGGCAAAAAGGCTGCCGCTGCTATCGACGAGTATATCAAGAACAAGAAATAATTTCTTGTAAATGAAAATTATTTGTTAAAAGGCTTGAAGTTTGTGCAAATATCTGATATACTAATATAGTATTATTAGATTTGGAGGTCTTTTGATGAATTTGTCAGCAATTATTTCAGTTTTGGCAGCTGAGCAGAGTTCACCTGCATCACTTGCCATGACTTTTATCCCACTGGTACTCATAATCGTGTTCTTCTATTTCTTTATTATCCGTCCGCAGAAAAAGCAGGATAAGAAAGACGCTGAGATGAGAGATAACCTTGAGATCGGCGATGAGGTAGTTACAAACGGCGGAATCGTTGGTATCGTGTTCTCTATCAAGGACGACACTGTTGTTATCGAAACAGGCGGCGACAGAAGTAAGATCCGTGTTAAAAAGTGGGCTATCGCTAAGAACGAAACAATTCATGACGGTGACGCAAAGTAAATATCGCCTTTGAGGGACGGGTAGTTTTATCCGTCCCTTTTTGTGTTCTTATTATTCGTGGCTGTGAATATAATTTCCCTAGGGAATTTTGTATGCGGGGGTGCGGATATGAAAAATAACAGGCTTTTTGGGGGCAGAAAGCTTTCTGTGCTGTCATCAACGGTGTTGTCTGCCTGCGTGGGGTGCGGTGCGATATTTGTTGCTGTTCTTGCTTTTGCGTATGTTATCACTAAGATAGATGCCACCGATCTTATGCTGTCGGTGATGTCAACAGCGGCACTTGGTATCGGAGCGTATGCAGGGGGATATGTCTGCGGAAAAAGGCAACGTAGAAACGGTCTGCTGTCAGGTGTGCTGTGCGGAGTGTTCATTTTTCTTATCATTGTTATTCTCAGTGCACTGTTTTCAAAAGCTGCCGAAAGCTTTTCCGTGCCTGCAAAGCTTGTGCTTACCCTTGTGTGTGCAGGCGTAGGCGGAGTTGTAGGGGTAAATTCTAAAAGCAGCCGTTTTTGATAAGGATAAATATTTATACTGCATTAACTATTCGTTCATAAAACATAGTGGGATATGTGGTATAATTAATGTAAATCAATTATTGGAGGTAAAATCCTATGAAACATATCAAGACGATCAATAAGGCTAATCTCAAGAAGACTGCTGCTAAGGGTGGCTGCGGCAAGTGTCAGGCATCATGTCAGTCAGCTTGCAAGACCTCCTGCACAGTTGCTAACCAGAAGTGCGAGAGAGAGGCTTAATATTCCGATCTTTCTGAGGCGTGCGAGCGTACACACGCCTTGCTAAAGGGACATTTTTATGTCCCTTTATTTTTGTATAAATTTGTATATGAATATAAATGTGAAAGGTGATTTTTAAATGATACACAAGTTTAAGCTTGGCGGCTTTAATGCACTGCTTGACGTGAACAGTGGCGGAGTACATATTATAGACGATCTGACATATGATTTGTTAGACAATGTTGAGCCGCCTTTTGAGAAGAAATGTCCTGAGGACGTTGTAAGAAAGCTGTCAAAGATGTATGACAGCAAGGATATCGAGGATTGCTATGAGGAGATAGTTTCTCTTTATAATGACAAGATATTGTTCAGCGAGGACGATTACGAGAAGTATGCCCTGTCTGCTGTGGCTTCACCTATCAAGGCAATGTGTTTGCATATTGCTCACGACTGTAACCTGAGATGTAAATACTGCTTTGCTTCAACAGGCGATTTCGGTCAGGGCAGAATGCTCATGGACTATGAAACAGGCAAGCGTGCTATAGATTTTCTTATAGAGCGTTCAGGAGACAGAAAATTTCTTGAGGTGGACTTCTTCGGCGGTGAGCCGTCACTGAATTTCGGTACGGTAGAAAAGCTTGTTGAGTATGCACGTTCGCAGGAGGAGCCTCACAATAAAAAGTTCAGATTTACTGTTACCACAAATGGTGTACACCTCACTGACGAGATGATAGACTTCATCAACAAGGAAATGTACAACGTTGTTCTGTCTATCGACGGAAGAAAAGAAGTCAATGACAGAATGAGAGTGCGTGTTGACGGTTCAGGAAGCTATGACAGGATTATCCCTAACTTTAAGAAGCTTGTTGAGAAACGTCCTAAGAACAAGGATTGGTATGTAAGAGGCACTTACACAAAGTATAATCTTGACTTCTCAAACGATGTAATGCACCTTTATGACCTTGGATTCGACCAGATATCCGTTGAGCCTGTTATGGCAGACCCTAGCGAGCCTTATGCTATAACTGAGGCTGACCTGCCGAGGATTTTCAAGGAGTATGAGATACTTTCCGAGAAGATACAGAAGATAAGGGACGAGGGCAAGTTCATAAACTTCTTCCATTTTATGATAGACCTCGATCAGGGCCCTTGTGCGATAAAGAGACTTAGGGGCTGTGGAAGCGGAAACGAGTATGTTTCTGTTACTCCTGACGGCGATATTTACCCATGTCATCAGTTCGTTGGTATCACCGAGTTCAAAATGGGCAATCTTTACGAGGGCACATTCAACGAGGAAATGAAAGATATGTTTGCTCACGCACACGTTTACAATAAGCCTGAGTGCAAAAAGTGCTGGGCAAAGTTCTATTGCAGTGGCGGTTGCAATGCAAACAACTACATTTACGCAGGTGATATCCACAATGCGCATAAGCTGTCATGTCAGATACAGAAGAAGCGTCTTGAATGCGCTATCATGATGAAGGCTGTTAAAATGCTCGACAGCGCAGAATGAATATAAATATTTTGTAAATTTCACGCATGGTAACTTTTGCGTACATATATAAACTTAATATGTACAAAAACGTTTGAAGTTTAACATAAAAATTTATTGAATAATCGGTTTAAAAAGCACGGAATAACAAATGACGTTATTTCGTGCTTTCTGCTGTTATTACATAGTATGATAATGTCGAAAAATAGCAAAATGTGTCTGACATATTAATAAGTATTAAGATAAATATAATGTATACTAAGCTGGTAGCTTATTGACAAAGTGGGTCGAATTTAGTATAAGATTGACATAAACAAAAGGTGCTTGGCGGTCATGTTACCGCAAATCGGCTATAACGAGCGCCCTCTGTATCGGACAGGATAAACCGACAAATTATTATGAAAAGGACGAAGAGATATGAAAACTAATGAAAAGAAGAATACTTCTGCTAAGAAGAAACTTATACCTGCAGTTGCAATGCTCACAACTTCCGCTGTAATGCTTTCTACTGCTACTTACGCTTGGTTTACGATGAATAAGACGGCTGAGGTAAATGGTCTTGAAATGGCAGCTACCGCAGGTGGTGGACTTGAAATATCACTTGGTAATATTGGAAATGGAGAGCTTGGAACAATAAGCACTCCAACTATGGACGATATTTCTTGGAAGAGTGTTGTAAATGTTGGTGAGTATTATGATAAGATAAGCAAAATAAAGCCTGCATCTACAGTTGACGGAAATAGCATTTTCTATGCTGCTGATGATAATATTACTGCCGGTGGTAAGGTAGTTCAGGATTCAGCTGAGGTTAAACAGGCTACCTATACTGACGATAAGGTAAGCTTGACAGTTAGAAACGATTATACGGCTGATGGAAAGCTTAGCGTAGATACAGCGGCTGGTACTAATGCTGGAAGATTTGTTGATATTCCAATGTGGATAAGAACAACTAGCAAGGAGTCTACAACCGTTAAGTGTGAAGTTACAATTAATGATGGAAATACAAATACAAATGATGGTACTGAATTACAGAAAGCAGTGAGAGTTTCAGTTATTCCATTGACAAATCAAAATGTTACCTCTAATGATGGATCTGTAACAAGTCTTGCAATAACAGGAGCTGATAAATATGCAACAGGTGGTGCTCATATTTATGGACTTACATTTGACAGCTATAATGGTGAAAGTGCTGATGCTCCTAAGGGTATAAAGGCGGTTAAGGCAAAAGATGCAACATATGTTTCTGATAGCGTTTTGGGAACAGTTTCGGCTAACAAGACACAGATAAAGGATGACAAGACAGATGCAGCAGATGTATTTACACTAGCTGCTGCTGAGGCTAATAGCTACTCTGTTGAATCATTTGTAGTAAGAGTTTGGCTTGAGGGTGAAAGCATTTACTGCAACGACGCTAATGCGGCACAGGATTGGAACATTCAGCTGAATTTCACAACTGATGATACAACAGGCAACTAATAAATAAACAATAAAACAAAAAAGACGCCGAAGAAATTCGGCGTTTTTTGGTAAATGGGCATAAAAAATAATTTTCCATATATGGGGAAATTCCCCAACTTTTCTTTGCTTTTTGTCGAAAATATGCTATAATAATATATTGGAACAGGAAAGGAAGTGACTTGCTTTGAACGGTAATTCAACAGTTGACGGCGTTCGTGCTGTGGAGCTTTTCTATAGACCTATAAAAAATACCGACAGCGGCAGGGTCACTTTTTTGCAGTCGCAAACAAGGCTCAATTCTCCTGCTATGGGTACGCTCATGCCTGCGGATTATCTCCCTGTGGCTCAGCTTTCCGACCGATGTGTTAGCATTTTCAAGCTTGCTTTCGTTCAGCTCTTGCAGGCTTTGGGCAAGTTTCACGAAAGGGAAGTGGACGTTGATTGGGCAAGCGTGTTCATGCCTGCAAGATTTTTAAGGCAGACGGAAGCTCCGAGAGTTGCGGCAGATTATTGCGATAAGTTTGGCGTGAAGTATGAGCGTGTCTGCTTTGAGTTGTCGCCTGATGTGCTTGATGAAGCTGATAGCACAGCGGCAGATAACTTGGCGCTTATGAGAAGACAGGGCTTTCATTTTCTGCTTACAGGCTTCGGCACTGAGGGCTTTAAAATGCTTAAGACCGCTGAGTTCAAGGTAGATAATATCATGCTTGACGGCTCAGTGGCTCAGGTTCTCGGTAAGAGCGACAGGTATGATACCTGCGTGAACTCTCTGCTGAATTTCGTTTTTGACCTTAATGCTGAGGTCATAGCTGACGGCATTACTGATGATAAGCAGGTGAAACAGCTCAGCGGTATGCAGTGCCTTTACTATTCGGGAGAAAATGCAGGAAAATATATTGCGGAAAGATACGTTCGCAATAGAAATGAGTAATAAACGGGTGATACGGTTTTGGACGGTAAAAATATAGATAAAAATACAAGAGTAGTCGATACCCTTGCACTTCGCAGGACCGCCAAGGAAGCTAAACGCTATGTGGTATTGATGAGATTGCTTAAAATACTTGCCATTATACTTATCGCTATCGTGGCGGCGGCATATGCGGTGTCTTATTTTTACGACAAGTATGGTAGCTTTACAGTTAAGATAAGTAAGTATGATATGATAAATCAGGGGCTTACTCTTTCGGAAACTCCTGACTATACCACGAGCAATTCAAGGCTCAATGCGGATATCCTCTATGATATGACAAATATCAGTGGTGAAGATCTCCCTGATAATATCGACAAGATAAACGGCAGCCATAATGGCGAGGGGTATATAGCTTATACTTTCTATCTCATAAATTCCGGTAAAGACACACTTAGCTATGACAGCGAAATGACTATCGAGAACGTCACGAACGGTGTTGATGAAGCTATCAGAGTGGAGCTTTTTGTGAATGGCGAGAAAACTGTTTATGGTAAAACAAAGTCTGACGGCAGCGGTAAGGAAAGCGATTGCGACAAGGAGTTCGCCTCCTCTACTGAGGTCATGAAGGACCGACGTGAAAAGCTTGGTCCTGGTGAGAAAGACAAGTATACAGTAGTTATATGGCTTGAGGGAAATGACCCTGATTGTGTTGACAAAATAATTGGTGGCACAATGAAGCTTGGTATGAATTTCAAGATCGTTGAAACAACTTAAAGAATTAGAAGGGAGGAAGCCTCGGGTTTCCGAGGTTTTGAATTATGAAAAAAGCTTTGAAGATCGTTTTTAATGTTATCGCATGGGTGGTGCTTATTTTTGCACTGCTTATAACAATTCTCGTGTTCTCGTCTGATAAGAATAATGGTACGGCAAGTCTGCTGGGATATATCCCGCTCACAGTTGAATCTGACTCAATGAAGCCAACTTTCAAAAAAGGCGACCTTATTATCTCAAAGGAAATAGACGATATCAATTCTTTGAAAAAGGGCGACGTTATCACTTTCTGGACTCTTATAGAGGGCAAAAAAGAGAAGAATACCCACCGTATCGCAGAGGTACTCAATGATAACGGCTCTGTAGGCTTTATCACACGAGGCGATGCTAATAACGTAGATGATACATACACTGTTTATGCAGGTGATATAATCGGTCAGTGGAAAGGTGCAAAAATAGGCGGTTTCGGCAAGGTAATGGATTTTCTCAGAACAAAAACGGGATTTTTCATTTGCATACTTTTACCGATAGCACTGTTTTTCCTCTTTGAGCTTTATAAGCTTATCGCAACCATAATCGAGATAAAGCGTCCTGCTATCACAGAGAGCGATGAGGAAGAAATAAAAAGACGTGCAGTTGAGGAATACCTTGCACAGCAGAAGAAAAAGGAAGAGGAAAATGCACAGCAGGAGAAAAATGACAAATAACTGCTGCTTGGGTGATACATTATGAATGGATTTCTGAAATGGTTTTTTGTTTTCATGTCGTCAATGCTTGCAGGCTTTGGGCAGATCTTCAAGGGTCTGTGGAACGGCATAAAACAGATCTTCAATATAAAAAACTACATAAGGATATTCAAGACCTACTCGGCAGACTTTGGTGCGCTGGGCTGGATACTTTCTGTGCTTGCAATTATCGTTGTTGTGGCTATCTTTGTGCTTATTATTTTTATGATAGTGCTTGCTGTGAGAAAGTACATAAGATTCAGACACTCTATCGTCAGCAATGAGGATCTTATCGAAGAAATATCTGACCTACAGCGTCAGGTGGTCAAAATGACCAAGGAAAAAGATGAGATCATGGCAATGAAGGTGGCTCAGCTTGGGGTCTATGATAACACCGCTCTTGCAGAGGGTGAGCAGATGCCTGCACAGGGCGAAGTTCAAACCATTGTGGACGGCGTTGTTCAGACTGCCGACTGCCGTTTTTCAAAGCTTATCGAGGTGGACAATTTCTACAAGACATACGAGCCGCCTGCTTACAATAATGACATCACCCTTAGCGGTATCTGCGAAGCATACAGAAACTTTGCCTGCTCAAGAATGCACCTTTATTATGACATAAAAACTATCCGACTTTTCATTGCTGGCATGGCTTCAACAAAGCTCATTATCCTGCAAGGTATCTCTGGTACAGGTAAAACATCATTGCCATATTCATTCGGTAAGTTCTTGCAGAAAGATACCACTATTGCTTCTGTTCAGCCGTCATGGCGTGACAGAACTGAGCTTTTTGGCTATTTCAACGAGTTCACGAAGAACTTTAATGAAACAGAAGTCCTCAAAAGAATTTATTCTTCTGAATACAATGACGATGTAAACTTCATACTCCTCGACGAGATGAACATTGCGAGAGTAGAATATTACTTTGCAGAAATGCTCTCGATTCTTGAAATGCCTGATCCTGCCGAGTGGGAACTTGATCTTGTTCCTAATGTGTGGAGTACCGACCCTGTTCGTCTTGATAAGGGCAAGCTGCGTATTCCGCAGAACATTTGGTATATCGGTACTGCCAACAACGACGATTCCACGTTCACTATCTCAGATAAGGTATACGACCGTGCACAGCCTATCAATCTTGACGCAAAGGGAGTTGCCTTTGACGCACCTGACACGCCGCCTATGAATTTAAGCTTTGAACATCTTGATACACTCTTCAAGGAAGCTTTTCAAATGTATCCTGTTTCACAGGACAGTTTGAAAAAGATCCAGCAGCTTGACCTGTGGGTAATTGAAAAGCTGAGAGTGGCTTTCGGTAACCGTATACTTAAACAGATGAACTTGTTTGTTCCTGTATATGTTGCCTGCGGTGGCGAGGAGCTTGACGGCATTGACTATGTGCTTGCCACAAAGATATTCAGAAAATTTGAGTCCCTGAACCTTGCGATGCTCAGGGACGAGCTGAAAGAGCTTTGCACCTATATGCAGAAAGTTTTCGGCAGAAACACTATGAAAGAGTCTATCGCATATCTTGAAAGATTGCAAAAGCTGTACTAAAATTTGTACTCATAAACTTTGAGAGGAGGGACGGGCATGAGCGAATACAACGAACAGCGTGCAGCTTTTGACAAAGCTGTAAAGACGTTTGACGGCAATGACAGCTTTGCGGCAGCCCGTGCCTTGCTTCTTTCGGGCGAAAAAACTGTATCTTTTAATCGTAAGATAATCGAGAAGAATATAGATTCGTCTTGGCTCACAGAGATAGAAAAAGCTCTGCCACATATTGATACGGTAATAAGAAATCCAAGAAACACCATTAAAGAAGTGGAAGAGATCGTGCCTATCGCTATGTCAAGAAAGATAACGGTAGAGTCCATAAAACATCTGGGACAGCACACCGATCTTATTCAGGATATCGACAAAAAGACTGGAAAGATAACTCCGTCAAAGATACTCAACATTCATAAAGAGGAAACTCTCGATACATATGAAAATAGATTTGTAAATACCCTTATCGACAGGCTATACATTTTTATAAATATAAGATACAATAAGCTTGTCCAGACCGCAGAGGCGCAGGAGGCTTATTCTTTTAATTACGATACCGTGGCTGACAGTGGCGACGGCAGAAAGGTCAACATTAGTTTTAAGATAGAAACTGTTGACAGTCTTGTTGGCGGCAGCAAGGATACTGACGTTTGGGCAAGGCTTGAAAGGGTCAAAAAGGCTATCGAGGGCTATAAAGGCTCAGTGCTTTGTACTACTCTTGGCAACGCTTTTATCAGACCGCCTGTTATGAGAACAAACGCTATCACTAAAAATGTGGACCTTATGGCGTGTCTTACCCTTTGGCAGTTTATCGAAAGCTACGATAAGGCAGGCTACGAGGTCAACGTTTCCGATACTGCACAAAGACCTGATGATTCTTATATCGAGGATATATATGGTCTGACCGCAATGAACTATATGCTTTTCCGCTCCTATACCCATGGGGCAGACAAGTCGGAGGAGCTTAAAACCATAAAGAGCAAGACCCTCGCACCAAAGGTTGTCAGGCGTTTTGATAAGCAGACGTCTGATAAATATGATGTCATAGTTGGCGAGGGTGAACAAAGTAGTGCAAGTAAGACAGATATGGGTATGTCTGCCGAAGAGGCAGGAAACCTTACGGCAGAGCTTGACCGTATAGTTGAGATAGAAAAGCAGTTTCTCAAAGACGAGGAAGACCGTAAGAGGGCTGAGGAGCTTGCGGCTGCAGAAGCTGAAAGAAAGCGTGCCGAGCAGGAGGAACTTGAGCGTCAGCGGCGTGAGGAAGAAGAGCGCATAAGGCTGGAGCATGAGGAAGCTGAACGCAGACGATTGGAGCTTATCCAAAAACAGCAG
>OJNJ01001645.1_pt1 | contig 12505 bp, 15 predicted proteins | sample 1597491 | NCBI WGS metagenome assembly OJNJ01 (sample SAMEA2452132, study PRJEB22498) | human gut metagenome | biome: human feces; feature: human gut; material: feces | place: Australia | collected 2012 | reverse complement strand
TAGAGTAATTGGTTGTATATATGATTGGTGATTTTAAGTTTTATGAAGTAGGTGGATTTGTTCGTGGCAGGCACGGGCGTAGTCGCCCGCCAGGTTCATGCTCATCCAGTATTCCTGTCCTTCTTCCGAGTCCAGGCCGAGCCAGGCAAAATGTTGCGCTTCACGCGGCAGTTTGCAGACTTCACGGGCTATCCGGCTATAATGCATGGCGATAGCCGCTCCCAGTCCGCGCGAACCGGAATGTGACAGCAATGCCATATAATTGCCTTCGGGCAGTCCCAGCACATTTTCTCCTTGCAGAAAAAGCTCTCCGAACTCCACGAAATGATTCCCACCACCGGAGCTGCCCAACTGGCGGATGGCCTTTCCGTGCAAGTCCCTCAGAAGAGGTGTTAAACGGAATTCTTCCCGTTCTGTCACTTCATGCTCCTGTGCAAAGGTCAGACCACCCTCCATGCCGAAGTGGGTGTAGTCTTTCAGTGCCTCTTTTATCTGATGCGAGTATCTTTTCAGATAATCCGCTTTGGCATCGAACACCGTCAGACTCATCCGACAACCGATGTCCACCCCTACGGCATAGGGGATGACGGCATTGTCCGTGGCGAGTACACCACCGATGGGCAGACCGTATCCGGCATGTGCATCGGGCATCAGTGCACCGGCTATGCTGACGGGGAGCCTCATAGCCAGATTCATCTGCTGTTTGGCAAGGGTTTCTATGAACTTGCCGCCATAGGTTTTATAGGGCAACGGCTCGTCGAGCAAGTCGTATGCTGTGAACTTCTTTTCAATGAGAGTGGGGGACAGGTGTTCGGCCAGTTTGCCCCATGTCTCATTCTCTTTATAAGTATCGGGGTTTTCCAGTACGTCGCTCAGTGTCTTGATAATCTGTTCTTTGCTTTGGTGCTTGCAATGTTTGCCAACGATGGCTACTACCAGACTGCGTGCTACATTGTCTCTATATCCCAGCTTACTTAAATCTTTTAATCGTATTCCCATATTTTCTTTTTCATGTGTATGCATACGGCATGGGCTGCCCGCCTCAAAGCGGGGCGGTGCAATATGCGTTTTGTACCCAATGCATGAGGGATGATGATAGATACAACGCTATCTGTCCACTGCATTGAAGTGAATAATAATAAAATTATAAATGTGATTGTAGGACTAATCAAGAAAATTGCAAAGCCCCATCATCCCGATGAGTCAACTTAGTCCTGGCTGAGATATTATAGTTCTAACATAAATTAGTCCCTTTCTTTCAGTTTTAAAGGGGTGAATACTGTGTTTAACGGCGGCAAAAGTAATGCATCTTTTTAAAGTATGCAAGGAAAAGGAACGTTTTTTTGCAGATGTAAACAGTTAGAGTATCTTCTTACAGCATCAATCCTTGGAGTCTGTATGGCATAGTCCGGACTGAACAGCTCAAAGATATTCTAAAGGATGGGTAAGCTTTGAAAGATAAAATTAGCGATGATCGTCTTTTAAGCCATACTCATCCCACCATTCCCTGTATTCGTGAGATAGGGGAGTAGTGGGTATTTCTTTATACTGTTGTATTTGTTTTTGAAGTGAATTTATCACTATGTATTTTTCTTCCAACGTAACACGAAGGATCGCAAGTACCAGAATCAATGTCATGTATATGCAGAAAGCGGCAATGTGTATAAAGAGGAAGAAATTTCGTTTTCTTCTGTTGCAGGGGTGTGATGAGTATTTCATAGTATTTGAAATTGAATTATAATATGTAGTTTATGTGATAGTTCTTCATTGTGCATGAGTAATGCTGATGCTCTAAATGAATAAATCTGCAATAGAATGCCAGATAGATAGGACTGGACTGATACTTGCCGAGTATTAAATTACCGACAAACTGTATTTTGTCTCTTACTTCTTTGAGGCGTGTTGAACTGAGGGTTTCAAGCACTTCACGATCCTGCGTTTTTATAATATACATGGCAGATGTTTTTCCTTGTTGTATAAGCAAGATTATTTTGTACCATCGGGAGTTTTGTCTCGTGAGTACTTTGTAGTATTTGATAATGGGTGTTTGCATGTTCAATACTGTTAAAAGGAACGCACCTAAAACAGTTTACTATCCCTACTGAGGTCTGCAACAACCCGGACAAGCTAATAAACTGAATAGGTGCGCATATCGTAAGTTATTGAACATACGAATGGCCCTTCAGTTTAGGCTTGTCCATTTTTGAAGTTGCAGTTTCAGTATGGAGACTAAACTAAATTCTAAAAAATGTACTCCGTCGTGAAGTACATTGCAAATATAAGCGAAAAAGATTAATAATGCGAGTTTATAGTTGAATTAATGTAGGCAAAGTACCAATTACTCCAAATGGTAACTTTATTAACATGCTGGGGTAACTTTATTAACCCCACATGGTAACTCTATTTACATGCCGAGGTAAAGGTCGTTACATACCGATGTAAAGGTCGTTACAATATGATGTAAAGGCCGTTACATCCTGCGGTAAATGCTTTTACATTAAGAAAAAAATAATCGGTAAATGCAATGCTATGGTTATTAGAGTGTTATCTGTTTCTCTTCCTATCTTGAAACGCTGGGAAAAGTCTTCCATGCGCCCCGCGTGAAGTCGGGTATTTCTACCGGGCGACTGCCATTCAGTACCGATTGCTCACTAAGCTCGGTGATGCACGACCATTCGGCGGCATCGTAAACGTCCATATCCAGAGGAAGTCCGTGGTGCAGGCAGTAGATGAGGCGGTAATCCATGATATAGTTCATCTCGTTTGGGGCACCTTTGAGGGTGCCTTCTTTGCCAATGGTAGCTGTAAAAGGATGTTGATAGCGTTGCAAGAGTTCTTCGGTGGTTGTGCTGGCTGTCTCTCCGGTGGCTGTACCGAGCCTCCCTCCGCTATGCGCATCTTCCAGACTGATTGTGGCTACCGGGTATTTCTGTGCAAAGCCTCGCGTGCCGCAGATGGTGTGCGAACGGCTGTAAGGGCGCGGATGGACGGTGCAGTATTGCAGTTGGATGGTTTTTCCCTTGACGGTATGGATGAGGGTGGTGTTCATATCTCCCAACAGGTAAGCCTGTTGTGCTTCGGGGGATTCTTTGCCGAAAGTGCGACGGGCATATTCCGTCATTCCTGCCTGGTGGGTGGACATGGATACAAGGTAATTCAAACGGTCGCCCCGGTGGATATTCAGGATCTGGCATACGGGACCTAAGCCGTGGGTAGGATAGGGGTTTCCGGTGTGTTCCATGCAGTAAGCTTTGTTCCAGTGGTTATGGAAACCGCCTTGGTTTTCATCGCTGAAGTACATGGAGCGCAGGTCGTGTATATAAGCACCTTCCACGTGCATGATTTCACCGAACAGACCTTGTCTTACCATATTCAGCGTGGTCAGGGCAAAGGCATCATAGCAACAATTTTCCAGCATGATGCAGTGGCGGCGGGTGCGTTCAGCGGTGTCTACCAGTTGCCAGCACTCGGCTACGGTCATGGCGGCGGGCACTTCGATGGCGACATGCTTGCCTTGCTTCATGGCGTAGGTGGCCATAGGGGTATGCGTCAGCCAGTCCGTACATATAATGATGAGGTCGATATCAGGGTTGCAACACATCTGTTGCCAGCCGTTTTTTCCGGTATAACCGGTTGCGGCGGGATGTCCGTCTTTTGTCAGTAGAGCTTGTCCTTTTGCCAGGTTTCCGGGGCGTATCTCACACAAAGCTTTGATCTCTACGTGTTCTATGAGCATATAACGCTCCAGTGTGAGTAATCCGCGATTGCCTAAGCCTATGAGTCCGATGCGTACAACGGGAATAGGAGGATGAGCCAAGCCCAGGACATGGGTAGAAGGTTCGTTTTTCATTGAAATAGTGTATAGGTTAAATTGAAATTGCTACAAAGATATTTATTCTCAATAAAAAAAGCTGCCTCTTAGAAGCAGCTTTTTGGAATAAAATTGAAAATGCTTTTTGAATAGCAAGGATAATTATACTCCGCTGAATGCACTAAATCCGCCATCTATCGGCAGCAATGCACCCGTCACGAAACTTGCCGCATCGCTGCACAGGAATTGTACGGCGCCGTTCAGTTCGTTGATATCTCCAAAGCGTTTCATCGGAGTTTTGGCTAAAACTTTCTTGCTGCGGTCTGTCAGCGAACCGTCAGGATTGATAAGCACGGCACGGTTCTGGTCGCCGATGAAGAAACCCGGAGCGATAGCATTCACACGGATGCCGTCTCCGTACTTCAGTGCAAGTTCACTTGCCAGCCACTGAGTGAAGTTAGCAACAGCTGTCTTAGCTGCCGAGTAACCCGGAACGCGGGTGATAGCGCTGTAAGCAGCCATGGAAGATACATTTACGATACACCCCTTACCTTGCTTGGCCATCACTTTGCTGAATACCATAGAAGGATAAACGGTTCCGTTCATGTTTAGATTAGTCACTTTCTCCCAGCAGGTAACGTCCATGTCGAAGAAGTTCTGGTCGGGAGCCAGCGTAGCACCCGGCATATTGCCACCGGCAATGTTGAGCAGGATGTCGATACGTCCCCATTTGGCAACGATGTCATCAGCCAATTTTTCAAGGCTGGCGATGTCCAATACATTACCTACGATGCCGATCACATCTTCACCGTAAGCTTTCAGTTCTTCTACACGTTTGTCCAGTTGTTCCTGACGGATGTCAACGGCTACTACTTTGGCGCCTTGCTCCATGAAACATTTGGCAATGCTGCCACCCAATACACCACCTGCACCGGTGATAACGGCTATTTTACCTGCAATACTGAATTGTTCGTTCATAATCTCCTTATTTAATTATTAGTTTTTAATTGTTTATTTCGTCTTGCACTACAGCCATCATTCCTTCTACCTGTGCCAATGCCAGCATACGGCCGTGGAATGAATATCCGGGGTTATATCCCTTGTCTTCGTCACCCAGCATCATCCGTCCGTGGTCTACGCGCATAGGAAGTCCCGGATTTTCTTTCTCAAAGATGCGGATGAGGTCAATCAGATGGCCGCGTCCGGTCAGGTGCGAGCTTTCTATAAAATTGCCTCCGGGCATGGCAGCCGTGCTGCGCAGGTGGACAAAGTGAGTACGTTTGGCGAATTTCTTTGCCAGTTCACGGGTATCGTTATGCTCGCCTGCACTGAGGGAACCGGCACAGAAGGTCAGTCCGTTGTGCGGGTTATCCACTGCATTCAGGAACCAGGCGATGTCTGCTTCGTTGGTGACAATACGCGGTAAACCTAACACTTGGAACGGAGGATCATCAGGATGCACGCACATATTCACACCATATTCTTCGCAGACAGGCATGATGGCGGCGAGAAAATAACGCATGTTCTCGCGCAGCATATCACGGTCGATGCCTTTATAGAGGGCCAACAGCTTCTTGAAGATGTTCACCGGATTCTTATCTCCTTCTTTGATATTTCCGTTGACGAAACCTTGCGTCTTTACGATGATCGTGTCGATGAGATCATCCTTTTCTGCTTCGGTAATGGTCTTGTCCAGTTCTGCAACCTTTGCCAGTTCTTCGGCGGAATAGTCCTTTTCGGCTCCTTCGCGTCCGAGGATTCGAAGGTCGAAGTAAGCGAAGCGAACACGGTCGAAATAGAGTGACGAAGTACCGTCTGCCCAAGGATGTTGCAAATCCGTGCGTATCCAGTCAATAACGGGCATAAAGTTATAGCATACGGTTTTCACACCGCACTTGCCCAGGTTTGCTAGGCTGACTTTATAGTTTTCTATTAACTGCTCACGTTCCGGTCCGGCATACTTGATCGCCTCACAAACAGGCAGGCTTTCTACTACAGACCAGCGCAGGCCGTAAGACTCGATATAGGTCTTCAGATCGTTGATTGCCTCTTCGGTCCATATTTCACCATTGGGCACATCGTGCAAGGCAGTCACAATTCCTTCCACGCCTATCTGTCGCAACATGTCGAGCGTGATCTTGTCTTTCTTACCAAACCATCTCCAGGTTTTTTCCATAACATTTATATATTAATAGTTAAATTGATTATTGACTGCAAATATACGTGCAAAAATAATGCTGCGATAAATGGATATTTGCAGAATATATGCGGATTTTTGCATGTATGCGGTAGCATTTCTATTGTCTTTTCCTATCTTTGTGTGTGAATTAAGCTTTGCAGAATATATGCGCCGACCGATTATAAATGAAAAGTTGCCTATATCGGAGTCGAATCCGATCAAGGCGCGGCATTACGATTATGATCGTTTCACTTATCCGTGGCATTTCCACAGTCAGTATGAAATCATTTATGTAAAGGAGAGTCATGGTCTGTGCTTTGTAGGCGACTGCATTGAGAAGTTCTCTGCGGGTGATGTGATTCTGTTCGGCACTAATTTGCCCCATTACATGAGGAGCAATGATATTTATGGTTCGGAGAATGCCACTTCACGCGTGCAAGGGACTATCATTCAGTTTGAGCAGAACTTTATGCAGTATTCCTTTGATTATTATCCTCAGTTTCTGCAAATAAAAATGTTGTTGGAGGAATCGAAGAGAGGCATCATCTTTCCGAAACAGGATGCAACCCGGGTAGGGGAGTTACTCTCCGGCTTTCTTTTATTAAGTGGTTTTCATCAGATAAGCGGGTTGCTGGATTTGTTGCAGGAGTTGGCGGTCAGTCCGCAAAGAAAGACGCTGGCAAGTCTGCATTATTACGAAAAGTTTCCTACGCTGGGGAACAAGCGGATTGATAAAATCATTTCCTTTATAAACAATAACTACACCCGTAACCTTAAATTGAATGAAATTGCCGGAATGGCGAGCATGAACTCCAGCGCCTTCTGTCGTTATTTCAAGGAGAATACAGGGAAGACGCTTTTGCAGTATGTGATGGAAATGCGTGTGGGATATGCTTGTAAGTTGTTAGCATTGGGAGAGATGGATATTTCGCAGATAGCTGTGGAATGTGGCTTCGATTCGATCACTCATTTCAATCGCACGTTTAAGCAGTTGGTTAATCTGACGCCAACGCAGTATAGGAGTAACATTATGAAATAAGAGGGAATGTTTCTGAAATAATTCTGTTCACAATGAAACATTCTTTATTGTGATTTGCTTCAAATTAAAAATAATGTTTACTGATTCCGGCAGATAATCGTTGCCTTTTGTCAATAGCAAATTTATGTATTATTAACGGGAATACTGCCAAGATGAGTGTCATGACTCGAATGTCTTGTGATTGTGAATTTCTGATATCTTTTGCCTGTGGTTAGCGAGGCAAATGCCACACTTTATTCTCCTCTATGCCACATCTTAGTCCGTTGAATGCCACATGTTTAAACTGTTGAAGTGTGGCATTGGAGACAACGGAGTGTGGCATTACAGTTGTACAAGTGTGGGCTCACGCTTATATAAGTGTAAGCCCACGCTTATATAACTGTGAGCTATCGGAGCCTGCTGCGTTGAGGGAATAAAAAAACGGGGAAGCAGTTGCTTCTCCGTTCCTATATGCCATGAAATGTAGTTTAATGCAAAGTTGAATAAAGATTATCTATAAAAGGATGATACAAAGATACGATATTGGGAAGGCGATGTCAAGTGTTTCGCTAATTATTTCCGATTTACATATTTGTTTTTTAGCTTTTTGCATTCTTCTCCTACCATTGCATATAACATCTACTCTTTGTTAGGACAGTTGGACTTAGATATGCTTCTATTGAAATCCCAAAACTTGGAACTTATAGATATACCTCTATTTTTCTGGTAAAAGGAACATCTATTTTTAGAATGTTGTATCTTTGCAAAAAAGGGTGTATGAAAGATGTACTTAAAATATCAATCTTACTAATTCTTGCACTTAGCAACGGGGGGGTATTTGCGCAGACGAATAAATCGTTTACATCAGATAAAGACACACTGGATATAGCTTTTGAAGAAGATACATTAGTAACAAGTACAATCCAAGATACTCTTGTTACTACACATACGGCCAAAGACTCAATAACTACAAAACAAGATGGAATTAATGTTGCAACTGACTCTACATTGTATTATCGGTTAATCTTACAATATCGAGACAGCGTGCGTCACGATTTCAAAAGAACATTCAATAAAGATGCCTTTAAATTTGAGCATGATTATTATCGGGAAAAATTCAAACAACCTTGGGTTGGCGATATTTTAGGCGATATTTTAAAAAATATATTATCAAAATAATTATGAAGTTGTATTTTATATCCTTATGTTTTGCGTTTGTAGCCTGTATTACGGCTAAAGCACAGTCAAAACTTATCTTTAAAGATAAGTTTATGTATGCCGACGCACAAGTGTTTAATGGATTAAAAAAACACTCAATACCTTCTATGATTGATACAGGCTGCTCATTATGTATAATTGATTCTACTTTTGCTGTTGATTCATGTGAAATAAAAATAGATAAGCTGCAAACTATTTCTGTTAATCAAACTAAAGATAAGATTTCAAGTACCTTTATAGACTCAATATTCTTTTGTGGAAAAACATATCACAAGGTGTATTGCTTAGTCGCAAACCTTACAGGGATTTATCAAAAATATGCGCCCAAATTCATCATCGGAGCTGATATCCTTAAATCAGGCGCTTGGAGATTTGATATGGAAAGAAATATTATCGAACCATATGATTCCAACAATAAAGCAAAAGGGATTATTTATAAATGGAAAAATCATTTAGACTATCCGGACGTGGCAATAGATTATATCATTTTAGATAGTAAAGTCAATGGAAAAAAAACACGATTTGCCTTTGATACAGGAAGCAAATACAATAAACTCCAACATGGTTTATATGTAGGAGAACCTGAACAAATTCAAAAGGAAACAGCTGACATAGGAAATAAATTATCTATTAAAACTGCTGAATTATGTAGAAATGTTACATTCAAGATAGGAAAGGACGAGTATACATTAGATTTTATAATAGGTGATCGCAATATTGGGCTCTTAAACATCGAATTCTTACAAGGTCATTCCTTTATACTTAATTATAAGAGGCAGATACTTGAATTGTTGTAAAAGAGAGCTTGAATTATAATTTCAACCTTATTTGTGTATCAATAAAGTATAAATCCATAAAGTAATTGTTGGGGACTGTATCGAACACTTCATAATCTTCATTGCTTCTTCTGATAGCCCTATTTTTATTAACTTGCCTGTTTTCTGACGGATGTAATGTTCTTTCCTTCTATAATATTGGCTTTTGTTAGATTAGCTATATCTGTGAAGTTGATTCCACCACATAAATAACTGAACATGAATATGTCTTTATTCAGTTGAATATATTGTCGTTTACCAAGTTGAAGTTCAGTTTGCTTATCGAGGATTATCTTCTGAATATACTCTTTATTGGGGCAATTAGGCTTTGGCTTATTCCTCGTAAAGTCCCAATAGCGAGGCTTAATAGATATGCCTAAACTCTGATATTTACGCTTTCCACTTTTAGAAACTTGAAGCATTAATGGACCTTCACCATTAGATAATGTCTTTGATTTGTAACAAACCACTGATACAGAGGTATTAATACGCATTTTCTGGTTTACATCTTAGTTTACATGCACCCTCTGAAACCGCCTAAATTTGTAGTCTTATGGACTATAAAAAAAGAGAAATCCTGATAGCTAATTATTTGACTATCAGGATTCTCTCTAAGAGCGGAAGACGGGGCTCAAACCCGCGACCCTCAGCTTGGAAGGCTAATGCTCTATCAACTGAGCTACTTCCGCAATTTTTGTGGGCAAAGATGGATTCGAACCACCGAAGTCGAAAGACAGCAGATTTACAGTCTGCCCCATTTGGCCACTCTGGTATTTGCCCTTTTGCACTTTGAAATCTATCTCAATTCTCTCATTGAGTAGCTTTGTTTCTCAATTGCGGTGCAAAGATACGACTATTTTTGTAAACTCCAAGCAAAATCGATCATTTTTATTGCAGTAATTGCACATTCGTCACCTTTGTTACCCAGTTTGCCACCGGCGCGGTCCTCGGCTTGCTCCATTGTATTGGTAGTAATTAATCCGTAAATAACTGGTACGTTGCCAGTTGCGTTCAGTTGAGCAATTCCGTTGGTGCTTCCCATACAAACATAGTCAAAATGTGGAGTATCTCCTCTAACTACGCAACCAATTGCAATAACTGCATCCACATTACTATATTCAATGAATTGGTTGGCTCCAAAAATTAATTCAAAGCTACCCGGAACAGTTTTCACCAAAATATTTTCGTCTCTGACACCATGTTTTTTTAAAGTATTCATTGCGCCCTCTAAAAGTTTTCCGGTGATATTGAAGTTCCACTCAGATACAACAATGCCGAACTTCATTTCTTTAGCGTCAGGAACAGAGTTGAAGTCGTAGTCTGAAAGGTTATGATAAGCTGTTGCCATAGTTATTCTAAAATTAATAATTAAAAATAAAAGGGGGATAAAAAAAGAAACGGATTACACGGATTTCACGGTTGTTTCTTTTTTATCCGTGTAAAATCTGTGTAACCCGTGTCTGATATACTATATAATAAGGTATATTACTTCTTCAGCAGTTTGGCTTGTTCGATGTACTTATCGATATCCATTGACTGGTAAGAACGGAAATATTTGTCCTTAATCTTAGTATATGCTTTGATAGCGTCGTCATACTTGCCTTGCTTAACGAGGATTTCTCCGGCTTGTTGCAGGTAGATAGGGCTGAGTGAATTGTTATCAGCTTCGTCAGCAGCGCTCAGCAACATAGAAGCAGCTTTGTCCAGCTGGCCTAATTGTGCGTAGCAGTTACCCATTGCACCTTTCATTGCAGGAGCTATCATCTGGTCTTTTCCGCTGAAGCTATCCAGTGCTTTTACAGCAGCTTCGTATTGTCCCAGGTGAGCGTAGCAGATACCCATATATGCTTTTGCCAGGTTGGCAGCTTTGGTTCCGCTGTATTCATCAGCAATTTTAGCGAAACCTGCGAATCCGATACTGTCGCCATTCAATGCCTGTTCGTAAAGGTCGGCCTCAAAGTATTCCTGTCCTTTGAACAATGCAGCCTGTGCTTTTTCTTCGCGCGGTTCAGCATAAAGGTTCTTGTACATTACTATACCGGCTACAATGATGATTACTGCTACTACAGCGCCGATAATTGCTTTTTTGTTCTTAATGAGAAATGCCTCCGATTGTGACAATGCTTCTTCCACATTCAGGGCTTCGTTAGCTTTCTTTTGTTCTGCCATTTTATATATTCTTTTTGTTATTATTCTTATTTAGCCATTTCGACCCGCAAAAGTAACTTTTTTATAGGTATCAACGAAATTTAGCGGCATCTTTTTTTCTTTTACACTTGAAAACTTGAAATTCTTCCTACTTTTTAATAAGCTATGCTCCACCTCTTGCATTAAAAATAAGCATGCTTATTTTGTACTGCATTCGGTTTACACTATCTTTGTAACTGAATTTACTGCTGTAATATGATACTGAAACGTATATCCATACTTAATTATAAGAATCTGGAACAGGTTGAACTCTCGTTCTCACCCAAGTTGAACTGTTTTTTCGGACAGAACGGCATGGGGAAAACGAATTTGCTCGATGCCATTTACTTCCTTTCGTTTTGTAAGAGTTCGGGCAATCCCATCGACTCGCAAAACATCCGCCATGATCAGGAGTTCTTTGTCATCCAAGGCTTCTATGAGGCTCCCGACGGTACGCCGGAAGAGATTTATTGCGGTATGAAGCGCAGGCAAAAGAAACAATTCAAGCGGAATAAGAAGGAATATACCCGCTTGTCCGATCATATCGGATTCTTGCCTTTGGTCATGGTTTCTCCTGCCGACTCGGAATTGATTGCCGGAGGCAGTGACGAGCGTCGGCGCTTTATGGATGTCGTAATTTCGCAGTATGATAAAGAGTATCTGGAAGCTCTGATACGCTATAATAAAGCGTTGGCTCAACGAAATACTTTGCTGAAAAGTGAAGTGCCGGTAGAAGAAGAGCTGTTTCTCATTTGGGAAGAGATGATGGCACAGGGTCAGACCGGCGTTGTACTTCTTACAATGATTGAGACCCGCCTTGACAACGTAGCTTTCAGAACAGGTTTCTGCAAGACCCGCCGCGAGGCAAGACAGGCAGTTTCTCACGGCCATTTCACTGTAAACGGCAAGAGAGTAAACATCCCGTCATACCTTGTTAAAGCAGGCGACGTAATCGCAGTTGCAGAGACAAGCAAAGATAATGCAAGATTTAAAGCCGTTAAGGAAGAGGGCGTTTTCGGCGTTTCTCCGAAGTGGCTTGATGTCAACGCTGCCGAGCTTACGGCAAAGGTAGTGGCTCTCCCCGAGCGCGAGGATATCGACTATCCCGTTGAAGAGCATCTTATCGTTGAGTTCTACTCAAAATAATAGGCTCGCTGCATTACTTTTCATACGAATACAAACCACAGTCGGGCTTAGCCCGAACCCACAATTAGGAGGGTTTTGAATGATAGGAATTGATAAGCCCAGCATTGAAGCACTCGATTTGTCGGAAGACG